>Ga0164242_10000681_pt1 | contig 40975 bp, 31 predicted proteins | sample OricomgcompostMG_FD_108783 | JGI IMG/M metagenome (GOLD analysis project Ga0164242, IMG submission 108783) | Miracle-Growth compost microbial communities from Emeryville, California, USA - Original compost - Miracle growth compost (MG) ... | reverse complement strand
GGAGCTGACCCTTCGCCGCGACTTCCGCGGACTCCCTATCGTCACCATCGACGGCGAGACCGCCCGCGACTTTGACGACGCTGTCTATGTTCAGCCGCTCGCGAACGGCAACTGGCAGCTCCAGGTCCATATCGCCGATGTGAGCCAATACGTGACCCCTGGCACGGGACTCGATCTGGAAGCGCGCCTGCGCGGAAACTCAGTCTACTTCCCTGATCGCGCCATTCCCATGCTGCCCAACGAGCTTTCGAGCGGCATGTGCAGTTTGCGCCCCGACGAAGATCGGTTGGTTCAGAGCTGTCTTATCGAGATTGATGCCCGCGGTGAGGTCGTCGGGTTCGAGGTCTGCGAAGGCATCATCCGCAGTGTGCGGCGCATGACCTACGATGAGGTACAGAAGGTCCTGGACGGCGACCCAGCAACACGACTCGAATTCAGCGACCTGGTCAACGAGTTCGAACTGATGCATCAGCTCGCGCTGCGCCTGAACGAAAAGCGCAAGCGTCGGGGATCGATCGACTTCGATCTTCCCGAGCCCGTCGTGCAGTTCGATCCCGACGGAAACATGCAGGCCATCGTCCGCTCCGAAAGGGGCTGGTCGCATCGGATGATTGAGGAGTTCATGCTCGCTGCCAACGAGTGCGTTGCCCACTGGATCGAGAGCAACGGCATTCCCGGGATTTATCGCATCCACGAGACTCCTGATCCCAAGCGCATCATTGATTTCGAAGAGACAGCCGCGCAGTTCGGCTACACGCTTGGCTTCAGCAATCTGCCGGTCAAGCGGGTGCAGACCCGAGGCGATCGCCGGGACGCGCGCAGTCGAGGAACCCAGGCGCAGACGCATGAGGTTCCCGAGGCGATTCCCGTGACCCCGCAGATGTATCAGCGGCTGACCGCCAAGATACAGGGCAAACCGGAGGAGCGCATCCTGTCGTACCTGATGCTGCGCTCGCTCAAACAGGCGCGCTACAGCGAGCAGAACGTCGGCCACTTCGCGCTGGCTTCGCCCAGCTACACGCACTTCACCTCCCCCATCCGGCGCTATCCGGACCTCATCGTGCACAGGCTCCTCCGCTATCTGCTGCGCAGCGGAGCTGATGCGAAAGGCTTTCCCATTCCCAGCAGCGAACCGCAGCCGTGGGGGGTGGAAAAGCCGACGAAAAAAGCAGAGCACCCGCGTCCGCCGGATCGCGAAGGTCTTCTGCCGGAAGACGAGCTGACGGCAATCGCCGCAGAATCCAGTCAGGCTGAGCGACGAGCCGACGACGCCGAGCGCGAGCTGATCGAGTGGAAGAAGATTCGCTTTATGGAGGATCGCGTCGGCGAAGACTTCGGCGGAATTATCCTCTCGTGCACCAAGTACGGCTTCTTTGTCGAGCTGGAGGAGCTTTTCATCGAAGGCATGGTGCCCATCGCCAGCCTTCAGGACGATCGCTACTTCTTCCGCGATACCGATCGCACCATCGTCGGGGCGCGCAACGGACGGATCTTCAAGATCGGCCAGCCCGTCCATGTTCTTCTGGACCGCATCGACCGCCAGCAGCGCAGGTTGCAGTTCGCCTTGATGCCTTCGATGTACGAGGAGACAGGCGCACCTCGCTCCCTGCGCCGCTCGAAGAAGACGGTGCCCGTTGAAGAGAAGTCCAGCCCTGATCGATCCGGAAAACCGAAACGCAAGGGGAAGGCGGTCAAGCGCGAGCGCAACCGTAAGGCAAAAGGCAAGCCCCGGCGCTGATCGAGACACGACGGTCCCGCACCTCAGCGCAAAAGGCCTCAAGCATCGTAGAATGAGGGTGCGAAGGAGTTTGGAAATATATGGCTCACATGGTTTTTTGCACCAGATATAAGGCAGAGATGGAGGGGCTGGACGAGCCTCCGTTCGACTCCGACTTCGGCCAGAAGATCTACAAGAACGTGTCGAAGAAGGCGTGGGGCGAATGGGTAGAACGACAGAAGATGCTGCTCAACGAGTACCGCCTGCAGCCCTGGACGCGCGAAGCCCAGGAGTTCCTGGTAGAGCAGATGAACGACTTCTTCTTTGGTGAAGGCGGCGAGCTGCCCAAAGAATACGTTCCCCCCACGAAGTAACTGCGCTCGTGTACACTTAACCTTGTTAACCCCGCTGCAGTCCGCCTGGACTGCAGGCAAGTGTCGGGACGTGGCTCAGCCTGGTAGAGCGCACCCTTGGGGTGGGTGAGGTCGCTAGTTCGAATCTAGTCGTCCCGACCATTTACTTCTTATAAAGCTTTTGTTGCGATGTCAGGGTACTGCTCTCGGGTTCACTCAGCAGATGCAGCTCAGTGCGCCTGATTGATAAATCCTCAGCACAGGATTCCAGAGAAATGCCGGGGACTCAGCCCCGGCACGATTACTCCACACGTAGGTAGTCAATTTGTCGCTGCGACGGGCGAGGTTACCGGCGAGGTGGTCAGAACCAGTTTCTCCTGATCCTTGCCTTCCACCTTGGTGTAGAAGGCGCGCAGAGCCGGGTAATCTTTTTTCTCGAAGAAGAACTGCCCCAGATCGAAGTCGCGCCGTATGGTGACGGAATCGGGCTTCTGCTCGTTGCTCAACGCATAGGCAATTGCCTTCTCGTACTGGTCCTTGTAGGTTGCTGGAACCGACTCCGCCTTGATGTTCTGGGGCAAGCGGATTCGGACCGCATCCTGCACCATATCGGCATAATTAAAGTAGACAGCGAGCTCGCGCTTCTCGTTGGGGAAGATCGGCCGCTCATTTCCGACGAACAGATCTGCCGGCACAAACAGCCGCTTGCCTGTTGGGGTTCCGATGGCTCCCTTGATGTTGTACTGGACCACCAGCGGATTCTCGTAGTCTTCTGCCGGCGAGACGCTGGCCACATCTACCTTCATCCCGCCAGGAAGCAGATCTTCAAGATCCTCGCGTAGTTCGCGCTTGAGGCTTTCGGAGTCGCCGAGGAGCGCGCGATGGCGCCAGTAAAGCGCGGGGTGTCCCATGTACGTCATCTTGACGGGGCCGCTGACCTCTCCGTGCTCGTCCATCTTCAGATCGGCGATCCGCTGGGTTCGCGAAAAGGTGAAACTCTCACCGGGCGCGTTCGCGATAACGGTTCCGCTATCACTCTGCCGGATGCCTCCCGCATTGGTGTGCCTCCAGTCGAGGTGACCATACGGGCAGTAGCGCGAGCCGGGATCGAAGAACATTTCCTTGCCATCGACAGTGACCACGGCAATGTTATCGTCGAGCTGCGAAAGGCTGAGGTAGTAGTCGGTAAAAAGGCTGCGGTTGCGGTTGGTCACGGCGAACAGGTATGCCTTCATTCCCGCGGCCCGTGCCATTGCGACGAACAGCTGCGCAATCTGATCTCCATTGCCGCGCTTACGCTCCAGAATGTCGTCGGTATCGTGAACCACACCCAGGCCTTCGGCTTTATCTTCGGAGCGCTCCCGGGCACGCGTATAGTCGGTATTCTCCATCTGCATCACGGCAGCGTAGATCTTGCGCAGCTTCTGGTCCTGCGTCTGAGCTCCCGCGGTGATCTGGCTGACTGCAGCCGAAACCTTCGATCCGGGTCCGATGAATTTGTCGCGATCCTTCGACCAGAACTTCCCTTCCTGCTTCCAGAACTCTTCCGTGCTGCGGTATGGCGTGTAGTAGAAGAGCACACGATAGGTAAAGCTGGAGATTGGCGGCATGTGCTCTTCGTGGGGCGACGGGGGAATATCGTGCACATCAAGATCAAGGATTATCCGCCCGTTGGGATCCTCAGTGGTTGGTGGAAGCTGAGTCTGGTGCACCGACACGCCGGCAGGCAGCACAGGAAACCACCCAAGTGACGTCGTAAACTGTTCGCGGCTGCCTCTTTTGCTGATAACTTCCCTACTCGTGGGCTTCCAGACGTAATGGCCTTTCCGCAGGTATAACTCTGACTGGACATACCACTCTGGCGAGAAGAGGTGATGGTCGTCGTAGCGCAGGGTGTACCGGTACTCCAGAATGCTGCCGACCTCGACATCAGGCATCGTGAAGACCTTCGACATGTACTTGTAGCCTTGATTTCCCTGGGTCCGCTCAATCAGCTTCTCGTAAGGCTTCCCGGTAAACGGGATGATTGTCCCGTCAGGATGGATGGTGCGACCTTCGATGTTCGTGACGGTAGAGTTCGCACCGCCGCGGAAAGAGGCATACTTCAGCTCGACGTTCGCGTAGTCCTTTCCTTTTTCAGTAAGAACCTTGAGGCGCACGTAGACCTCCCACATGTGCAACTTGTCTACCGTTGTTTCTTCCCTGTTCAGATAAACGGCGGGCGCACCGGGATATCCCTCCTGCGAGGTCATCGCCAGTTCTTCTTTCGTCGGTTCCGTCCATTGGTCAGCCAGCAAGGCGGGGCTGGCTGCCGCCAGAAGTACTGCAAAGAGAGTAATGCGCAAATAGCTTCGTTTCATCGGACGATTCTTTCTCTTGGGAAAATCACTGCTTTTTCAGAACTGCGAGAGCCTGTTCATCGTTTCCGATCAGCCCTGAGAGCTTCTGCAGATCGGCGTACTTATCGGCAGGCAGAGTGACCTCACGAATTGTCATGGTGCGGGAGTAGTGGAGGACATTCCCCTTCACCTGAGTGGAACTTTCATAGGAGGCGAAGCCGAGATCGGTTTTTACCGGTTCCGGCAACTCGTCGACTGCATAGCCTTGTGGGAGCTCAATGTCGTACTCGTCCTGCGCCTGCATGGTCTCGCGAAGATCAATGGGGATCTTGCGACTCTCATGATCCACAGGAGGCGCCTCCTGGCCGAGCACGCGAGGACGAACCGTAAGCAGAGGTCCCATCGCGGTGGCATATCGCTCGACGTCGATTGAGAACGTCGTCACCAGGTCCTTGTTGAGGGATTCAGCATTCAGAACTTTAAGATCGTTTACCTTGAATGCTCCGAAGTCCTCACCCAAAATGTGGTCCATGAAATCGGCTTGTTGCTTTGCATCACCGTGGGTGTAGAGCGCACGGCGGTGATCGGATACATCGCCGAACCTTGTCTCGGTGATCGTTCCCTTCAGTGAGCCATCGGAAGCAAGCTGGAGCTTGCCCTCGCGGTGTACACGGTTGAACTGCGGCGACAACAGGGGCAGCCGGATTACCTGGCTATCGGCCCCCTCCATCAGCACACCGTAACTACCCTGCAGTTCATGCTCCAGTTGGCCGAAGGGCGTCTTCTCCCAGGTGGGATCGAAGATAAGGTACTTGCGCCCCGTCCTGGCCGTCACGACACTACGCAGCCGGGGGGAGCTGTATCCTTTCGGGATCTCGATCGCCGTGATCATATGGTTCCCCACCGTCGATGGAGCATCAGGATTGATCACGCCCCTGCGGTCATCCACCATCAGCAGAGCAGCATGGACATTCACAGACGACAGCATGGCGGAGAGCAGGGTCGCCTTGTCCTTGCAGTCGCCGTAACGATTGCGGAAGACCTCCGCAGCATAGTGCGGCTGATATCCGCCGATGCCCATTTCGATGGCGAAGTATCGGACCTGCTGCTGCACAAACTCGGCAATCGCCTCCGTCCTGTCGTAGAAATCCGTCTTGCCCTGGACGAGTTCGTTCGCCTTGGCAGCTATCTCCGGAGTCGAGGCCAGACGGTCGCGTGACAGAGCCTCGTACCACTCACCGATACCCTGCCAGCCATCCTTCAGCACTGATCCCGAAGTTCCGTAGTGAATCGTCATTCGCCCTGCCAGTGACAAAACGGACGGGCGATAGAGCATGTGCTGCAGATTGATAGCGGGCGTGCCGTTCATCTCCCAGCGCCAGCTTCGATCTTCGAGATCCGCCCCCTGGACCGGGGCATGATGCGCCCACACCGTGGTGTAACTGTAGCCAGCCGGAAGCCGCAGGGTGAAGACCTGCCGGACACGGGGCAGGCTTCCTTCGAAGAACCACGTCTTCTCCGCGACGTAGGGCAGCATCTTCTGCTCGTACTCATACGCGACGATGCCGCCGGGATCGCGCCCGGGAGGATTCGCCGCACGAATGCGCTCGTCCTCGTACAGATTCCCCTGGCCCGGGTAGCCGGCCTCGATCATCTCGTTGTCTTTGACGGTGTACTCATGCCCGTCCGGCGCGATGCTCCACACATGCAGTGAGACCAGCTTACGGTCCTTGCTGAAAGGCACCGAGACAAGCCCTTCTTCCCTTCCCTGAGGACGCAGGATCCGGACTACCTCTCGGAGATGCTCCGTCGCTGTGCCGTCTGGCGCTACCGTGTAGGTCGTATCCTCAAGCAGAATCGCCGCTCGAGTCTCAGCAGAATAGGAGGGGAGCGGCTGAGCAGCTGCCGTACGCACCCAGTCAGGCACCGAATCCTTTGCGAAGCAGGGCAATGCAGAAAGCAAGCACCCCACCAGCACAGACCTATTCATCCATTGCAGAAAACCAACAGTTCCAGCCATACAACCTTCACGCGCAGATGTTCTCTCGCGGTGAAGAGTCAACCGCTTGTTTTGGGCCCTTGGAATTCTGCGTCACGCTTTTATACGACGGCTAACGTTCGTGTTCAAGAAGAAAATGAGTCGCAACATGCCGTGCTTGAAGGAAATAGTCCAAAACAGAACTTATTCGGAGGGGCTTCCCTATTTCTCCCCACCTGACTCCGATACACTTGAGCAGCCGGCAGCCGGCCTGGGGGATGGATTGCGATCAGCCGGCCCGTCAGAGAAGAGGTCCTCTCCGATGAAGAAGCGTTTCGCGTTCCTGATCTTCCTGTTCTCGTCCGTGCTGCTGGTGGCACAAACTACACCCGAACCTCTCCTGGTCGATACTGCCTACCTGGCGAAACACCTTCACGATGCGGACACGGTTCTGATCGAGGTGGGATCACGTCAGGAGTATGACAAGCAGCACATAGCCGACGCTCGCCTGCTGACTCCGGAGGATGTCTCGACTCCGGCAAAGGCGCAGCCCGGCCAGCTGGGTCTGGAGCTTCTACCGGCTGACACGTTGCGCCTCAGACTGGAAGCTGCGGGTATCTCCGATGGAAGCCACATCATCGTCTACTCCGGTGAGAAGGAGCCCCTTCAGCTCACGACGCGGGTCATCTTCGCCCTGCAGTATATGGGATTGGGCGAGCGCACCACTTTGTTGAACGGCGGACTTGCGGCCTGGCTGAAGGACGGTCACCCGGTTACAGCAGAGCCAGCGAAGATCGTTGCCGGCAAGCTGACACTCGGTCCTGTTGAGGGACTCGTCGCCGATGCATCCCTGGTTCGTTCCATCGCAGAGCACCTGAACTACAAGCTGGTCGATGCGCGCACGCCGAACTTCTACAACGGGACGGACGCATCCTTCAACGGAAAAGGACACATCCCGGGCGCAATCAACATACCGTTCAGCGAAGTGGCAGGAAGCGATTCCGAGATCGACGTGGCGCATCTCAAACAGGTCTTCACCGATGCAGGCGTCAAGCCGGGAGACACGGTCGTGACCTATTGCCACCTTGGAGCGCAGGCGTCGGCAACGCTGTTTGCTGCGCGCCTGTTGGGACATCCGGTGAAGTTATATGACGGCTCGTTTCAGGACTGGGTGACGAATCATCGCGGAGAGGTCGTCAAATAGCAGCACCACAGCTCGCGCCTGCGGCTACTCTAGCGCCTCGTTGACGTCGCGAACAAGATTGCGAAGATAGTTTCTCCGGTTGAGGACATTGACCATGGCCATCCGGGCGGACTCCTTGGCGGTGTCGTCGTTCGTATCTACAGCGCTGTCCCACTGGTCCCACAGACCTTCGAGTTCCGCCTGGGTTTCGACCATCCGGGCGTCGAAGGTGTCCTTGGCCGTCATCAGATCGCGGCGCAGCTCGGGTTCATCCTCGCCCATCTGCTTCGCCATGCGCATCTCCTGCAATTGCATATTCAGTTCGAAGACCTCTTCGAGAAGCTCCGGCGGAACGATCTGCTTCTTCTCGCCTCCGCTCTGTCGGGCGGCGTCGGTCGCTGCCTTCGACTGCTCCTCCAGTTCCACACCATTCAGCTTCAGCAGATACTGCGTGCGCAGAACGGGATCTTTCAGGGTACGGTAGGCATCGTTCAGAAGCGACGACTGGCGCAGCGCCTCCTCCTGCTCCTCGATGGGACGCGAGGCGAAGCGGTCAGGATGCAGCTTGCGGCTGAGGGTATAGAACTGTTTTTCGAGCGCTGCCGTATCGATGTGCAGCTTTTCAGGAAGACCGAATACTTCGAAGAAGTTCATGCCGTTATTGTAGAAGTCCTTTGTGCTGGTGTTCGAGGAAGCAATCCACCAGCCCGAATGCCTGCTCGACGATCGGCTGTTCGCTGCCCAGACCTGCAAGCCAATGCATCTGCTCCTCGCGACGAAACCATGTGAGCTGCCGCTTGGCGTAGTTGCGATGCCCCTGCTGTGCCTGTGCGACCGCCTGCTCGCGCGTCATCTCACCTGCCAGCACCGCCGCGGCCTGCGCATATCCGAGAGCCCCCAGAGCCCTGCAGTCGCGGCCATACCGCTCCATCAGCCTTGAGGTCTCTTCCAGCAGGCCGCGATCGAACATCTCTGCCGCCCGCTGATTGATGCGCTCGTACAGACGCGCTCGCGGAGGATTAAGGCCCAGCCGCAGAATCCTGTAGCCCTCCAGACGATCCCTGCCCTGCTTCCACTGCTCCGTCATCGGGGTCAGACCGCCGCCTTCCGCTCGCACAGACAGTGAAACCTCGATTGCGCGAATCACCTTCGGCACATCGTTCGGGTGGATCGCACCGGCAGCGGCGGCGTCGAGTCGCGTCAGCACACGATGCAGATGAGCAGGTCCATGGTCCCGTCCAAGCTTCTCCACCCTGCCACGCAGACGCTCCCGCAACTCGGGCCGCGCAGCCGGCGCAGGGAACAAGCCATCGGTCAATGCCCGCAGATAAAGCCCCGTGCCGCCGGCGACGATGGGCAACGCGCCGCGCGTTGAGATTCCCTGAATAGCCTCGCGCGCCAGGCGGCTGTAGTCGCCCGCGGTGAACTGCTCGTCCGGCCATGCTACATCGATCATGTGATGAGGAATCATCGCTCGCTCTTCAAGCGAGGGCTTCGCGGTCCCGATCTCCATCTCGCGATAGACCGCGACCGAGTCGCAGGAGACGATCTCGCCCCCGTACTGCTCGGCTAGCCGAATCGCCAGAGATGTCTTCCCGCTCGCTGTAGGACCGGCAAGCACCACCATGGGCAAAAGATCGGAGCTCACCATAGCCTCCACCATCCCGGCGGAAACACACGACCCACACCTGCACGCAGGATGCTGAAGACCAGCACGGCAAAGACCAGCAGCATCAACCCTCGAAGCTGCTGACGGCGCTCACGACGAAGACGCTGCGGAAGCGACAGTGGCATCGACGACAGCTACTCCGGTCTCTTGTTGACGAGGTAATGGATCCGCAGCTCAAGGTTGGGGCCGTGGAACTCCTTGGGGAGCGGCGGGAACTGTCCCACACCGGTGATCGATCCCCAGGCAGCGCGGTCAAGTGCCTGGTCCTGCGTCGAGCCATCCAGATGCATCGCACCGATGCGCCCGTCGGGAAGGATCGAGAATCGGATCAGCGTCTCACCCGACTTATTCAGCGGCGGCCGCGCCTCCTCAGGGATGAGCGGAAGCCACGTGTTGTAGATCTGGCGCAGAATCCTCCGGAGATACGGATTGAAGTCCACACCCATCGTGTCGGAGAGGATGTCGACACCGGTATTTAGGCCCTGATGCTCCACAGGGATATTGGCGCCGTAGTCACCGCCCTGCCCACGGTCCTGAGCGGATTGCTGCGCTGCCTGACGAATGGCGTCTCCTGCTGACAACTGGCTGCCGAAGTTTGGCCGCGTAGGCGCCGGACGCGGAGCCTCGACCACCGCCTGTTGCGGAGGGTGCTGCGGCAGAGGCTGCTGCACCGGCGGCTGCGGCTGTTGCTGAAGCTGCTGTTGCGGCTGCTGCTGTTGCTGGGGAGCCGGCGCTGGCGCCTTCGGTTCCGGAGGAGCCGTCATTGCTCCCGGCGCTCCCGCCTTTCGCATCGCCTGCAACTGTTCCAGCGTCTTGCGATCCAACGTGGGCCGTTTCGTCTGCTGAATCCTATCTTTATCGCTGATGACGTCCGTCGGCTTCTTCGGAAGCTGCTTGCTGATGTCCTTCGGCATGTCCAGGTACGTCAGCTGCTTGTCGCGTTCCCGCAGCACGTCGGCAGGATTGACGAGCCGCGGCTGATGGAAGAGGACCTGCGGCCCGTAGAACACGAACCATCCGATCGCCAGCCAGATAATGATCGAGATGTAGACCGCCTCACGGAAGCGAGCGCGGGCGCGTTCGTCATCCAGAGCGTCGAGCAGGTGAATCAGCTCATGCTCTTCCAGGTCTCCATACCTGTTTGTCCGCACTCGATTGGGAGGCGTCGGTGGCGCGGAGCTGGGCGGGGTCTCGAGAGAAGGCATCGGGGTATCTTGGTCAGACGGCCTGCACACAGTAAAGTTGCTGTTCTTGTGATGCTTTCCCGTCCCGGGACTGGTCTTTACCTGGCCCCTCACTATCTTCTCACTATTTGTCAGACCGGCGCGATGCTGCTTTCTCGCCATGTCTCTTAAAGGCCGTAAACTGAACAGATGACTCCGGAATTTGCTCCCGAAATGCGAGCCCTGGTGATTACGGTGAGCGATCGCTGTTTCTCGGGATCTCGGCAGGATCTCTCCGGGCCCGCCGTTGCTGCTGTGCTTCAGCAGGCGGGGATCTCATCGATAGCCAGCAAGGTCGTTCCCGATGAGGTCGAAATGATCGTTTCTGCCCTGCGTCAGGGAGTTCACGCGGCCGACCTGATCGTCACGACCGGAGGCACAGGCCTTGCACCGCGCGACGTCACTCCCGAAGCGACCCGGCGAGTCTGCGAGCGCATCGTCGAAGGTCTAGCCGAAAAAATGCGCTCTGCGGGAGCCGAGCAGACCCCTCTGGCCGCTCTCAGCAGGGCCGTATGCGGGACCGTGAGGCAAACCCTGATCGTCAATCTCCCCGGAAGCCCACGAGGAGCCGAAAGCTCACTGCGGGCTGTCCTTCCACTTCTTCCCCATGCCCTGGAACTGCTGCGGGGAAACACCGGCCATGACTCTGATTTCGCATCTAAGTGAAAAGGTAAAATAGAGCCATTCGCGTGAAACTTTCCCCCGTTACTGCATTCATTCATAAGTGGAATGCTGCCCTGCTGGCAGCCCTCAAACCGTTTGGCGCCTGGGGTCTCTGTGGCCTGGCGGTCCTCGATTCGGCAGCCGTCCCCGTCCCCATCGATGCCATGGTGATCGACTACGTCATTCACGACCATGGCAAGTTCGTTCTGTACTGCTTTATGGCAGCGCTGGGCTCTGCAATCGGGAGCCTCCTTCCCTTCTTACTGGGGCGCGCAGGAGGAGAGCTCTTCCTGCTGAAACGCATCAACCGCGATCGCTACGAACAGCTTCGGGATAAATTTGAGCGGCAGGAGTTCCTGGCCATCATGATCCCCGCCATGATGCCTCCCCCCATGCCGGTCAAGCTCTTCGAATTTGCTGCAGGCGTCTTCGAGATGCGGACCATCTCCTTCTTCGGAGCCATCCTGCTCGGCAAGTTCATACGCTTCATGGTCTGGGCGATCATCACCATTCTTTATGGCCCGAAGATCGTCGCCACCATCTCCGCCGCGCTGAAGGACCACCTGGGCTATGTGCTTGCCATCGCCGGCGCACTGGTCTTTCTGCTTGGATTTTGGGTCACGCGTAAGGTCTTTGATCGTCGTAAGGGAGTCACCCTTCCGATGGAAGATACTGACGACATCCCCGAGTAAAGGATTTCCAGTGCAAAGAAAGAAGGCTGCGATATCCTCGCAGCCCTTCTTCTGTCTTTTTTACGGGCCCCTTAGGCGGGACGCTGACTGTGCAGCCCCTCACGAACCGTAGCCGCAACATTGCGAGCCAGGGCAGGAAGTCCGAAGAACGCTCCGGCTGTCACCGCCGTCGACAACATGTCATTGGCGTAGAACGGAATGGCTGCGACGTAGCATTCTGCCAGTCCGGCGAGACTATGTGCGTACATCGTTCCGGCTGCCCAGACTTCGAAGTTGCTCAGGACGAAGAACGAGGTTGAGGTCGCCAGGACCGCACCTGCCACCCGCAGGGCCGACCGCTTGTGTGCAAGCACCTGATGGCCAAGCAGGCAGATGCCGGCGTACCAGAGCCACGTGACCAGGTACTCGCTGACGTGGAAGGCATATTTGTAGACAAACAGCGTCAGGTAGAAGTCCGTCGCCATCAACGCGGCGACAGCGGCGATGGCGTGCCAGCGGTTGCGGCGCGCACCGAAGTAAAGCAGACCTCCACCCACAGCATTGAAACCCACACCGGTGGAGTGCAGGGTGAACGGCAGGATGCGGCTTAGAACGGCGACGAGCAGTGCAAAATAGGCGGCCATAAGAACTCCAGTGTTCCGATTCTAGCCGAACTCACAGCGGTGAGGCACGAAAACCTTAGTGCTGCGTGTGCCCGTCCATTCTCATCTCTGCCACGCGCCGGTCGTCGTCGACGATGACGAAGCCCTCGAGCGGAGTGCTATCCCGGCCAAACACCGGCGTGCCATACACGAACCGGAGATCGCGGAAGGTAACGGTCGTCAGCCCCTCAGCGGTCATACCAAGATCGTTGACGACGGGAAACTGCGCCCAGTCCAGGTAGACGTGCCCCAGCCAGCTTCGTTTCGCCGCCAGAGAGGCCAGTGTGCTCGGAGGCTTGTAGAAGATATCGGCCTGGGGATTGGAACTGACATCCCCGCTCAGCGTGTCCACCCGAGCTACCTGGTAGAGCAACGGGGTCTCCATAACAGCCTGCCAGCGGAAGGGATTGACTGGAAAGGGATCAGCCGTCACCCGCAACACCTGCGCCTGCTGTAGCCCTGACTGCTGCATAAGGTCCATCGCCTTCTGCCGTTCGACGAAGCGCAGGCTCCACAGGGCCACGATCCCCAGCAGGGCCGTGACCGCCCATCCCTGCCCACGATATCTTTGACGGCGGGCGCCCACCTCGCTACCGATCAATCCGAAGAGTGCCGGCGCAACCAGGGCTCCGAGCAGCATGAGAAACATTACGGGTTCGAAGATGAAGACGATCGAACCCGAATACCATCTTGGATTGAACGGGAAGAACGGCCGAACGCCGTAGTTGTTCGTCCAGTCCAGCAGGATATGCGAGAGCAGGGCGATGGCTGATAGCCAGTAAAGCCGATCCCAGCGCAACGGGGCTCCCGGCTGCCTGCTAACCCTATCCGGGCTCCTTCTTCGTGCAAAGATCCGATGTCCGAGCCAGATCACTCCCACGACCACCGCGGCTTCGACAGGGATTCCGATGAGGGCGTGAGTCCACCCGCGATGATGCTCGAATGCGGCTACCGGCCCTTTGATCGACCACAGCACATCGAGATCCGGGGCCTCGGCTGCCAGGGTCATCGCCAGGGTTGCGTATGCTGCCTTACGGTTGAATCCAGCGCGGGACAGAACAGCGCCGGTCATAAAGTGTGTGACTGGTTCCATGCCCGAGTTCCAGCATACAGGCAGACTGTCATGCACATTCCGCGGTATCGGCCGCGCAGAGAGCTTGCTCTCTATAATCGTCGCTATGGCCACCGCCCATACGGCTGAAGAACAGATCGAGAAGCTGCGCGAAGAGATTCGCCATCACGAGTATTTCTACTACGTGCTCGACACACCCGAGATCACGGACGCGCAGTACGACGCGTTGATGAATCAGCTCAAGAAGCTGGAAGCGGAGCATCCGAAGCTCGTTACCTCCGACTCCCCCACGCAACGCGTCGGTGGCAAGCCGCGTGAAGGCTTCGCAAAGGTTCCCCACTCGCGCCCTATGCTGTCGCTCGACAACGCATACAACGAAGAAGAGTTGCGCGCGTGGGAAAACAGGGTCCGCGCTGGTCTCTCTTCGTCAGAAAACGTGAAGTATGTATGCGAACTGAAGCTCGATGGCCTCTCCATGGCTTTGCAGTATGCTGCCGGACCCGACGGGTCTGCCCACCTGCAACGCGGTCTGACGCGCGGCGATGGAACGACCGGCGAGGACGTCACCAGCAACGTGCGGACCATCCGTTCCGTCCCCCTGAGCGTCAGCGCAAAAAAGCTCGCAGCAGCAAAGCTGCCGCCGGATTTCGAGGTGCGCGGAGAGGTGGTGCTTCCCCAGGCTGCCTTTGTCAAGATGAACGAAGAGCGGGTCGCCCAGGGAATAGCCCCAGCCGCTAATCCGCGAAATGCCGCTGCCGGAACAATTCGCACGCTTGAACCGAACATCGTGGCGCAGCGCCGCCTGGATCTTTATGCATACTTTCTGCTTCGCGAAGGTGAAACGTTCCTGGCCACCCATACCGAAACCCTGCAGGCGCTCAAGACCGCGGGGTTTCGCGTCAATCCGCATGCAAAGACCGTGAATGACATCGACGGCGTGCTTGAGTTTATCGCCGCTGCTGAACCTCTCCGCGAGACCCTGGGATACGAGATCGACGGCGTCGTCATCAAGGTTGACTCGACCGCGCAGCAGCGGCGACTTGGATTCACCGGTAAGGCGCCGCGTTGGGCTATCGCGTATAAATTCGCCGCGCGTGCGGCTGTGACAAAGCTGGAAGACGTCCACTTCCAGGTGGGCCGCACCGGCAAACTGACTCCTGTTGCTGTCCTTTCGCCCGTCCTGATTGGGGGGACGACTGTAACGCGGGCGACTCTGCACAACGCGGACGAGATCGCCCGGCTGGGAGTAAAGATCGGAGACTTTGTTCAGGTCGAGCGCGGCGGCGATGTCATTCCCAAGATTGTGCAGGTCGTGGAGGACAAACAGCATCCACGCGGGCACAAGGAGATCATCTTCCCATCCACATGTCCGATCTGCGGTACAGAGCTGATGCGCGTTGAGGGAGAGGTGGATTGGCGATGCGTTAACAGCTCCTGCCCCGCACGCGTTCGCGAGGAGCTGCTCCACTGGGCCTCACGCGGCGTCATGAATATCGAGGGTCTTGGAGACGCGATGGTGGCGCAGCTTCTGGGACAAAGCCCCACCTTTAACGGAGAGCCAGAGGACGTCACCGAAGAGGGAGCACCGATCACGACCCGTAAACCCCTGATCTCCTCGATTGCCGACCTTTACCGGCTGCGACGGGAGCAGCTTCTCGGGTTGGAGCGCGTGGGCGAAAAGACTGCCGATGCGCTGCTCGCGCAGATCGATCGCTCACGCGGAGCAGGGCTGGCGCGTGTGCTGCTGGGGCTGGGAATTCGCTTTGTCGGGGAGCGCACGGCCCAGCTGCTGGCGCAGCACTTCGGCTCCATTGGGGCGCTTAGGGAGGCCTCGGCCGACGAGCTGGAGGCCGTCAACGAGGTGGGCCCCAAGGTCGCACAGGCCATTGCTGGGTTCTTTGAGGTGGAAAAGAATCAGCAACTTGTACGCGATCTTGAGTCGCTGGGACTGAAGATGACGGCGGAAAAGAAGGTCATAGGAACTGCGCTTAACGGCCTTACCTTCGTTCTGACCGGAACGCTGCCAAACCTGACCCGCGAGGAGGCCAAAGAACGAATTGAGGCCGCAGGCGGCAAGGTCTCCGGCAGTGTGAGCAAGAAGACGAGCTTTGTGGTGGCGGGCGAAGAGGCAGGCTCAAAGCTCGAGAAAGCACAATCGCTTGGGGTGAAGATTCTGGACGAGGCCGGACTGCTGGAGCTGTTGAAGGGATAACCACCAGATCCGATCCACGGTGGTTATCCCTTCCGAGACTCACTTCGCGGCTTCCTCGATCTCTTTCCACTCGGCATCACTGAGCTTTACGTTTGCGGCCCCGACGTTTTCCTCCAGGTGCTCGACGGAAGATGTTCCGGGGATGGGAAGCATGACGGGTGAGCGGTGCAGAAGCCAGGCAAGTGCGAGCTGCGAGACAGTGGCGTTGTGGCGCTTCGCTGCTGCATCCAGCGCTCCACCGGGCTGCGTCAGCTTTCCGGCCGCGACCGGGAACCAGGGGATGAAGGCCAGATTGTTCTTCTCGCAGTACTCCAGGACGTCCTCGTGCTTGCGATCGGAGATGTTGTACTGGTTCTGGACGCTGACGATATCGATGACCCTGCGGGCCTGATCGATCTCGTGCGGCTTGACCTCGCTGAGCCCGACGTGGCGGATCTTGCCCTGCTCCTGAAGTTTTTTGATGATGCCAAGGGACTCTTCCACGGGAACCTTGGGGTCGATGCGGTGCAGCTGCCATAGGTCGATGCGCTCCGTCTTCAGCCTCCGGAGGCTCATTTCGACCTCCTGCTGGAGATACTCCGGGCGGCCTACCGGGAGCCATTGGTCAGGTCCCTGCCGGGTCAGGCCTGCTTTCGTGGCGATGACCAGTCCCTTGGGATAAGGCGCCAGGGCCTCGCCGATGAGACGCTCGCTGACCTCGGGGCCGTAAGAGTCAGCCGTGTCGATGAAGTTCACGCCCAGTTCGACGACGCGGCGCAGGACCTTCCTTGCGCCTTCGATGTCTTCGGGCTCTCCCCATATCCCCTTGCCGGTGATGCGCATTGCACCGAAACCCAACCGGTGGACGGGCATATCACCGCCAATGGAAAAGGTTCCACTCGCGCTTGCATTTACATTTGTCTGCGTAGCCATGTTCGATTGGATGCGTATCGGGCCTCCTATGGAGGAGTGATGATTCCCGTCAGGAATGCCGCGGCCCGACAGCAGATGCCGTGCGGAGCGTCTCACCTTCTTCAAGGACCTTGACCTTGTCGGCGATTCCCAGGCGCACGGCCTCGGCACGGAGCCTCTGCAGGGGTTCATCCATCGGCTCGCGTCCCAGGCGAAAGGTCCCATAGTGCATGGGAACCATCCAGCGGGCGCCCACCTCCATGAATCCTCGCACCGCTTCTTCAGGCGAGGTATGGACCGAGCGATAGGTGTCGGGATAGTACGCCCCAATGGGCAGGAGAGCGATTCTGGGGGCGAGCCGGCGTCCGATCTCCGCAAATCCATCAAAGTAGGCTGTATCACCCGAGTGATAGATCGACTGCTGGCCGGACTGGAGGACGTAACCGCCGTAATGACGATGGGTGTCCTTGAACATGCGAGCTCCCCAGTGGCGGCAGGGGGTCATCGTAATGCGGAGACCAGCGATCTCTGCTTCCTGCCACCACTTGAGCGTGGTGACTGTGCGGAAGCCCAACTGGGAGACCAGGTCGTCGACGCCATGCGGCACTAAGATCTCAGGTGCCCTGCCGCGCGCGCGGCGGGTAGCGCGAACCACCCTGCGCAACGAGGCGATATTAAGGTGATCCATATGAGCATGTGTGACCAGGACCACATCGATAGGCGGCATCTCGCTGATGCGAAGCCCGGGACGCCGCTGGCGGCGGAGTACAACCAGCCGATTGGCGAAAACGGGATCGACGAGCACATTTCTGCCACCGATCTGCAGAAAAAAGGACGAGTGCCCGATGAACGTAACTCCGGTCTCTCCCGGAGAGACAAGCTCGGCCTGTTTGGGTTCGCCCATCAGCGGCTGCTCGTGGCTTTCACGAACGAGCCTCCAGAGCTGCCCCATCTTGTTTACTGCGAATGGCCTGTTCCGCCACAAACGTCCGACTGTACCCAGTTGCGTGCCCACACTTAAGTAGATGCCTGGGACGAGGGGAACGATGCGGCGCGGCAAGCGGGTTCAGGCATCTATCGAAAAAGCAATGGCCTTCGGCTCAAAAGGAGAATCCAACCTTCGCAAAGGGGGTGAGTTATCGCACGCGCTTCTGCCATGAACGCCAAGCCGGTCGAGGCGCCGCCTTCGCGAGTGTGGGACTATGTCTCGCGGTCTCCCCTGGGCTCGCTTTGGAATCTGCAGGGAGTACCGCTCCGGATTGTTCTGAAGCGCACATGGCGCTCTCTGCTGGCAGACAATCTTCTGGGCCGTGCTGCAGAACTCGCATTCTTTTTCCTCTTCGCGCTCTTTCCCACCCTCTTCAGTGCAAGCTCGATTCTGGGACTGGCCGCGCAGTCTGCGTCTTCCATCTACTACAAATTGCTCGAGTACCTTGCGCTGGTGGTTCCGACCTCAGCGCTGGGAATGGTTCTGACGACATTCAATGAGACGACAGCGCACGCCTCATCCGGCAAACTCACCTTTGGGCTAATTGCTGCGGTATGGTCGGCTTCAGTTGGCGTCTCTGCAATCCAGGATTCGCTGAACACCATCTACAACGTTCACGACCAGCGGCCCTATTTCCAGGCGCGATTTGCGGCGATTGGAGTTACGGTCGTCCTCGTGGTGCTGGGTACGCTGACGCTGGCCTCACTGTTGGGCGGCGACTTCTTTGCCGCAGTTGCACACACCAACCTGACCAATCGGCTGGCGGCGGCTCTCTTCGCGTTTTGCTCTCGTGCAATCTTTTGGACGACGGCCACCGGCCTGCTGACACTCTGTTTTGCGGTGATCTACTACTGGGCGCCGGGAGTGAAGCGACGGCGCTGGCGCTGGCTGACACCGGGAAGCGCGATCGGGATTGTGGCCTGGGTCCTGGTCTCGCTGGGTTTTCGGCTCTACCTTCACTACTTCAACTTCTATTCCATCACCTATGGATCACTGGGCGCAGTGATTATCCTGCTGATGTGGTTCTACATTACGGGCTTTATGCTGCTGCTGGGTGCGGAGATCAACAGCGAAATAGAAGCTGCTGCTGCGGAGAGCAGCCTGTGGGGGCTATCGGCAGAAACCTTCTCCAGCCCTAATGACCTGCCTCTCGTCGAGCCTCCGCCTGCTGAGCCGCCATCGTCTTCCGAGCCCACGCCTGATAGGTCAGCCGATCCTTCAAAGATTCCCAGTCCCCGGGCGGAAGGACCATCAGATCCTCCTGCTTGATCCCGGGAAATCCACTTTCAAGAGCATCGAGGCCGCCTTCGCGGTCTTCGCGGATGTAGCTGGCGGTGATGTCAACCTTGTTTTCTCGCGCCCAGGTGCTGATGTGGGTTGTGGGCTGGGAGGCTATGTCCGTATCGGTCCAGTTGGCAAAGTGAATCTGGTGAGAGAGCCAGGAGACTCCATCGCGGTTGACCCAGGAGGTGCGGTGGCTGACGCCGGGATAGCGTATGGCCGTAAACATGTTGCGATCGGTCCCGCGGAGGGCGATGGCGCGGTCGCGAATGGAGGCGAACCAGTCCGGACCGTGATGCGCCATATCCATGACCGTATCAGCATCGCCGTTCATGACCAGCATGGGACCGCGTGCGGCGTTCAGCGCGTAGAGAACAGCACCCCGGTCGCCCAGAACGGAGAGTGAGCGGTAGGGCGGGGACTGGCAAGGCAGCGGATTGGAGTCAAAGTATCCGCCGGGACCGTCGTAGTCTCCACCGCCGCTGAGGATGACGGCATGGATGCGCATGTCGATGGCTCCGGCGATTCCCGCGACGAAAGATCCCATGGAATAGCCGACGACGGCGATCTGCCTGGGATCAACCTCGGTCCGGGAGCGAAGATAACTGACCGCCTGCATGAGATCAACCTGCATGAGACCGGCGAGACGTTGCCCCCAGTCCCTCTCTGGTATGCCCTGGGGCGGCGGCACAATCTTGTCGTGCGCTCCGGTGCGGGATCTCTTCTCGACGTTGCGCTCGCCCTCGCCGATGGGATCGTAGGTGACGACCACCGCGCCTGCGCGAGCGAACATCATGCCGCTCCAGAACGCATACCAGCTGAACTTATCGCCCCCATGGCCATTGACGACGACGATTCCAGGGATTCTGCCCCTGATGTGCTCCGGACGGTAGACGATGGCAGGGACCAGCATGCCCGCGGAGGTCTGATAGGTGACGCGATCGGCGACAACTCCTGTAACGGGCCGGAAGCTGGACCAGACTTTCGCGTGGAGCGGAGGCAGTGCGGCGGGGATGTAGAGTTGATGGCGAATCTCAGCCCGCCACCGCTTCTCGCGCGCGATGCGCTGGACAGGAGTGAGGCTACTAGCTGGAGGCAGAGCAGGCACAGGAGCTCCAATGCCTGCTGTGGCGCGCGAGCTGCCGGCGGGAGCCTGTGCTCCAAGGAAAGTGGCGGATAGGCAGAACAGAACAATGAAAGCGCGCATCGGACCCTTGACGGAGGATTTCTGGGCATATCGACAGACATGAGCCGGGAAACCGCAGATCTCTCGACGTCCCCCTGTCGGGCTTCACGCAGGATGACACTTTGGTCTTCAATATCCGATCGGTCTCTCGTATGTCGGTACTGCCTAAAGGCTACAATTTTCAACATACTCCATGAACCTTTATGCAGCTGTTCTCGCCATTATTGTTACGACACTGCTCGCGGTCTCGCTGGGCCGCCTGGGAAAGGTGAAGACAAAGGCGGATTACCTGGTGGCCGGACGGTCACTGCCTGCATTCGTCCTGATCTTCACGCTGCTGTCGTCGTGGATCGGGTCGGGTTCGCTGCTTGGGGGCGCGGAGAACGCCTACAAGCATGGCTTCGTCGCTTTGTGGCAGGCTGCAGGGGGTTGGGCGGGGCTTTTGCTGATCTACTTCATCGCTCCTCGGGCGCGGAAGTTTGCGCAGTTTACGATCCCGGACCTGCTGGAGACCCGTTACAACCAAACGGCACGTGTTCTCGGAGTCGTCGCGATTCTGCTGACGTATACCGCCATTACGAGCTATCAGTTCATTGGGGGCGGAGACATCCTGCACCTGATCTTCCCGGATGTCATTAGTCCGATCCTGGGACGATACATTCTCGCGGCTTTTGTGATTGTATTCACCATGATCGCGGGAATGTCGTCGGTCGCGTACATGGATCTTGTGATCGGGCTGCTGGCGACCGTGACCATGTGCCTCGCCTTGCCGGTGTTGATCCACAGGGCGGGCGGCTGGGGAGCCGTTCACGCGACGCTGCCGACAACTCACTTCCAGACGCTGGGAGACCTTAGCTTTCTCCAGTGCATGGAGCTGTTCCTGCCCACATGCCTCCTGCTGCTCGGAAACCAGTCGATGTACCAGAAGTTCTTTTCTGCGAGATCGGAGAGGGACGCGCGCCGGGCGGTTGTCGGTTGGATCATCGGAACGGTGGTTCTGGAGACGGTGATTGTGGCGATCGCGGTCACAGGCTCGGCGATGTTTCCGGATGGAGAGGTAAGCAAGGCTCCACGGGAGATTCTGGCGTACTGCGGGATGCACGGGTTCAGCGGCGGCTCGCCTGCGCTGCGATTGCTTGGAGCTCTGCTGATGGGGGCGATCTTCGCCAAGATCATCTCGACGGCGAACAATTGGCTGTTCTCCCCGGCGACCAACCTGGTCAACGATATCTATGTTCGCTACATCAATCCGAAGGCGACGAACAAGAAGATTCTGATTGTCAGCCGGCTGATGGTCGTGCTGTTGGGCATCTGGTCCCTGTTCCAGTCGCTTGGCACCGAGTCGGTGTTGAAGAAGGCGCTCTATGCCTACACGATCTATTCGGCGGCCCTGACGCCGGTGATCCTGGCGGCGTTCTTCTGGCGAAGAGCGACGGCGGCAGCGGCGGTCGCGAGCATCGCTGTGGGTACAGTGGTTACGGTTGGGTGGGAGTGGGTGGCGCCTTACCTGCCGGCGCTTATCGGCCAGCGCGATGCCATTTTTCCCGCGCTTTTGGCTTCGCTCGTATGCCTGGTCGCGGTCAGCCTGATGGGAACGCCGGGTGGAGCGGGGCTCCGAGAGTCTTCTCAAATGCCGTAAGTGGCAAGATAAAACGTTTTCCTGTTGAACGCGCCGCTATTATCGTCCACAATCATTCGCACTCCCGTAACTCTGTCGTTGCACGATATAAACAAGTTTGAGTTAAAAGACTGAGAGCACCGAATGCTGAGAAGGATTCCGAGCCCGAAAGAGGGCCGATGAACATTGAGCTTTTGCCGGATCTTGCGGCGATGGCCAGTCTGCTGCTGATTCTTTGTTTTCTGCGACGCCGCCATCGACAGGAAGGCGTAGGGCTATGGATTGCGGGCCTCCTGTTCATCTTTCTCGAGGCCGGTGCCTACAGCCTGTACGAGCGATCCGGCCCGCGTCACATTCCCTGCCATGTAATCGCACTTGACTCTTACGTCATCGCAGGAACTCTCTTTCTGTGGGCGGCAGTGAAGCCCTTGGCGCCTCAGAATAAGACCAAGATATATCTCGCAGTTACCGCAGGCTGCCTGATGGGTCTGCAGACGATCTACGGCTTCGATATCTACGTTCCGGCCCCGTACCGCTGGATTACAATAATCGGCCTGATAGCTGGGGTGGTCACACCGTTTGTGCTGGAGCGCGGGTTTCGTCTTGGCATGGCTTCGTGGCTTCCGCTGGTGCAGCTTTTGATCTGGGGGCCAGTCTGGATCTTTGCGAGCAAAGGGATGTTTCGCGATACGGCCTACTATCCCCTGTTCGTCCTGTATATGTGCGCGGCCATTCTGTTCTGGCTCAGTCTCCCAAAGAAGAGCCTGGGCAGGATCGTGATCGTGGTGGGATTTGTTCTTTGGTCGCTGGTTTTTCTGGCGCACTCCTGGATCTCGAATCAGCCGCAGTACGTCGATCTGGCCGCAGAGGTATGGGACTGGCAGAAGTTCCTGGTCACCATCGGGATGCTGCTGGTGCTGCTGGAACGCCAGGTCGCCATCAACGAATGGCACGCCCTGCATGACCAGCTTACCGGCCTGGCAAATCGGCGGTGCTATGAGGAGAAGCTGGATGAGGCAATCAGGCTGGCGCAACGTACAGGCTCGAAGCTCGCGCTGGTAATGATCGACCTGGACGGATTCAAGGCCGTGAATGACACGCAGGGACATGATATCGGCGACCTGCTGCTCCAGTTCATTGCCAGGAATCTGCAAAAGGTGATCCGACCGGTGGATATGCTGGCACGGCTGGGTGGAGACGAGTTCATTCTCCTGATGACCAACCTACCAGCAGATCTGACGCGCGAAAGAATTGTCGCGATTGCGAATACACGCGTAAAAGAGACGCTCAGTATTCCCTTTTCCTGCAAAGGCGAAGCGTTTGTCCTGAGCGCCAGCACGGGGGTGGCGTTGTACCCAGAGGACACAACAGACGAAGTTCTCCTGCGAAGGCTGGCCGATCAGCGGATGTATGAGCAAAAGCCGAACTCCGCGATGATGCAGGCCTGAACTTTCCCCGGGTCAGATTTCGGGATAGAAATCAAAGAAGGCATCGAGACTCATGCGGAGTTGGGCCTCAATCTGCTCGCGGGTGCCCTCGAGGACGTGCATGGTGACCTGGGCCTGATTCCCGTTTTTGAGCTCGATAGGAGCGTCGCCCACGCGGTCAATCTCGTCGGCGGGTAAGAGTCTCATTCCATAGACCAGCGTTAGATTTGCCATATCTGCATTCTAGATGCAGCAGATGGGGCCGAATGCATCCTTTTGGCTGGCCGCGCATTTACACTAAGGAGGCTTATGAGTGAAAACACGACGCGCGACACTGTCATTCTCGGTTCGGGATGCTCGGGCCTGACTGCTGCTATCTACACGGCACGGGCGAACCTAAAGCCGCTGGTTCTGGAAGGCCACGAGCCCGGGGGCCAACTTTCGATCACGACCCTGGTGGAGAACTTCCCCGGCTGGCCTGAAGGTATCCAGGGGCCGGAGCTGATCGAGAATATGAAGAAGCAGGCCATGCGCTTCGGAGCGGAGCTGCAGATGGGGCATCTCAGCTCCATCGACCTGACGAAACGACCCTTTGTGCTGAACATCGGCAAGGAGGTCGTCCACGCACGGACCCTCATCATCGCCTCGGGTGCGAGCGCGCGCTGGCTGAACCTGCCAAGCGAGCAGGCGCTGATTGGCCATGGCGTAAGCTCATGCGCGACCTGCGACGGATTCTTCTTCTCCGGCAAAGAGATCGCAGTAATCGGCGGCGGAGACTCCGCGATGGAAGAGGCGCTTTTCCTGACGCGGTTCGCCACGAAGATCTCATTGATCAACCGTAGCGAGAACTTCCGCGCCTCGAAGATCATGCTGGAACGCGCCATGGCGCACCCTCAGATCGAGTTCATTACCAGCACGATTGTGGAAGAGGTGCTCGGCGTGGAGGAGAAGGACGTCAAGGGACTTCGGTTAAAGAACCGGCAGACTGGCGAAAGCTGGGTCCTTCCCGTCTCAGCGATGTTCCTGGGGATTGGCCATGAGCCGAACGCAAAGGCCTTTGCCGGGATGCTGGACCTCGATGAGGACGGCTACATTTTGACGAAGGACAACGTGTTCACGACGAAGGACGGCCAGGTAATTCCAGGCGTCTTTGCCTGTGGAGACATCCAGGACCGTCGTTACAGGCAGGCGATCACCGCAGCAGGTTCCGGCTGCATGGCCGCACTCGAAGTAGAGAAGTACCTGGAAGAGCACGGGCGATAATCCGACCTGCCGATGTTGCGAAGGCCAGTCCTCCGGGGCTGGCCTTTTCCATTTGGCTTTGTCGCACGGGTAAGATGCAATCAGATGAGCATTGCGGACAATATCGCAAGACTGAAGGACGAGATCGCCAGCGCAGCACGCCGGGCAAACAGGGATCCTGAAGAAATTGAGCTGATGGCGGTCAGCAAGGTGCATCCGGCCGAGGTGATCCTGGAGGCGTACGCCGCAGGGCAGCGCCTCTTCGGTGAAAACAAGGTTCAGGAGTTCGAGGGCAAGCGCCCGCTGCTGGAGAGGCTGACTGACGCAAAATTCCACCTGATCGGGCCGCTGCAGTCCAACAAGACCAATAAGGCTGCGGGGTTGTTCGACGCTGTGGATGCAGTCGATTCTCTGAAGATTGCGGAGAGGCTGGAGAAGGCAGCCAAAGAGCTCGGGAAGGCCCTGCCTGTGCTGATCGAGGTAAAGCTGTCGCACGAGGAGTCGAAGCATGGCATTCCGCCTGAGGAGCTGCCCGCTCTACTCGATGCGATGGGCGGATTCGAGGCTGTCGAGGCAGTCGGGTTGATGACGGTCCCGCCGTGGTCTGAAGATGCCGAGACCGCACGGCCTTACTTCCGCGAACTGCGGCGATTGCGGGATGAGGCGGTCAAGACTCATCCGAAGCTGACACAGCTTTCCATGGGAATGTCGAACGATTTTGCCGTCGCGATTGAAGAGGGTAGCACCTGCGTCCGCGTAGGGACGGCGATCTTCGGCAAGCGCATCTATCCGGAGAAGTGAGGCCTTCCGGCATAAGGGGAACCGCAGATCCTTCGACTTCGGCTGCGCCTTCGCTCAGGATGGCACCTCTAATAACGGTTGGTACGCCACTGCGATAATGCAATTCCATAGGTGACGGATGGGTGACGCGATGGAATTCGTGAGAGATGTTCCCGATGGCTGCACGCTCAGCGTACGGGTTCATCCTGGTGCAAAGAACGATTCCGTGACCGGTCTGTATGCCGGCGCGGTTAAGATCGCCCTGAAGGCGCCGCCTGTTGATGGCAAGGCCAACGAAGCGTTAATCGCTTTTGTGGCAGAGAGGCTGCAGCTGCCACGCTCGCGTGTAGCGCTTGTCGCGGGTGCGAGCAGCAGAAGCAAGACCCTTTGCATAACGGGCAAGAGCGCGGCCGAAGTAGAAGCCGCGCTCTCACCGGATGTTGCTTGTTAAAGACTGCTATTTGATGTCGACCTTTGCTGACGGAGCTACGGTGATCGCCTGACCGCTGGCAGATACGACGTGCACGTTGGAACCGGTAACGTTGGCGTAGGCGATCGTCATTCCCTTCTCTGCCGTGATCTTAATGTTCTTCAGCACTACGTTCCTGACGGGCGCCTCGGGCAGGCCGACGATAACGCCAGCAGTACCGCTCTTGACCGATTTCACATTCTCGATGGTGATGTCATGAAAAAACGGCGTGAGGCGCGTCACGGGAGCGGCAGCAACATCTCCTTCGGGTAGGACCTTGGGGTAGTACTCGCTGATCAGGATGGAGGTCTTCACGTCCTCCATGGTGATGTCCTTGAAAGAGATGTTGTAGACCTGGTTGCCGCGGTCCCGGTTGGCCTTGATGCGGATTCCCTGATCCGTTCCCTTGAAGCGAATACGCTCGGCGTGGATATTGTTGGCTCCTCCGGCGATCTCTGACCCGATGGAGAGCCCGTGGCCGTGCATGAAATCGCAGTCCGTAATGGTGATGTTCTTGCTTGGCTCATCAGGACCGGGCGAGTTGATGATGCCGCTCTTGATGGCGATGTTATCATCGCCCACATCGGCGTAGACGTGATCGATGATCATGTTCGACGAGCTGAATGGATCGATGGCGTCGGTGTTGGGGGAGTGCTGCGGAGCGAGGATGCGAACGTTCCGGATGACGGTGTCATCGGTGTAGTACGGAACCACCTGCCAGCTGGGCGAGTTCTGGATGGTGACGCCTTCGATGCGGACGTGCTTGCAATGGTCGAAGACGACCAGGCGGGGACGGAACTTGACCGCTCCGACAACTCCGGCGTTGTGGGTGGCGCGAGCCTCGGCCCACCAGCTTTCGCCGTTACCGTCGATAGTGCCGGAGCCTGTGATGGCGATGTTCTGGGCGTTGATGGCGCTGACCAGGGATTGCGTTCCCGGAGCGCGAAACTCGGTCTTGTCCGGATAGTCGGCGTGGTCAGGCGAGCCGAGCAGGGTGGTGCCCTTGTCGAGGTCGAGCGTGGTGTTGCTCTTGAGGACGATGGGGCCGGAGACGAAGACTCCGCCGCTGAGCTTCACGATCCCGCCGCCGGCCTTCGCGCAGTCGTCGATTGCGGCCTGGATGGCCTTGGTGTTCTTCGTCGTTCCATCAGGTTTTGCGCCGTAGTCCTGCACCTTGCAGACCTTGGCCGCAACCGCCGGCATGGATGCCGCGGCAAGCAGTGCAAACAACGTGATGCTTCGCTGATTCATGAGTCCTCTTCCTGTCGCTTCCGTGAGTGTTCAGGGGAATCATACCTGAAAGTGGTCCTACCACGATGCTTCTATCTTGTGAATCGGATCGCACGCCCACGGTGAAAGGTTCGCCGGGTTATGTCTTGCGGTTCCTAAAGAAGGGGAGGCGTCGGAATTGAAGCAAAGTTAGCGCTAAATCTTATACATTGACTCGTAGCCTTGCTGCGTTCTTTGGGGTGCGGCGAAGCGAGGAGGTGGCTTGGCCGGACGAAAGTTTATCCTTGCTCTGGATCAGGGCACGACAAGTTCGCGGGCAATGATTGTGGATGCTTCAGGCGCGGTCAGGGCGATCACCCAGGCGGCGTTTCGGCAGATATTTCCCAAGCCGGGATGGGTGGAGCACTCCCCTACAGAGATTTGGTCGTCGCAGAGCGGAGTAGCGACAGCGGCCCTGGCGAAGGCCGACCTGACAGAGCGCGATATCGCGGCCATTGGGATTACCAACCAGCGCGAAACTACAGTTGTGTGGGATCGCGAGACGGGTGAGCCAGTCTACAACGCCATTGTGTGGCAGGACCGGAGGACGGCGGATTACTGCGAGTCGCTGCGACGGGGCGAGGGTGAAGCGATCGAGGCGAAGACCGGGTTGATTCCGGACGCATACTTCTCCGGCAGCAAGGTGCGGTGGATTCTCGAAAACGTTCCGGGGACGCGGGAGCGTGCGGAGGCCGGCAAGCTGGCATTCGGTACGGTGGATAGCTGGCTGATCTGGAAGCTGACTCAAGGAACACGTCATGTCACGGACGTGACCAACGCCTCGCGCACCATGCTTTTCAACATCCACACCATGGATTGGGATGAAGAGCTTCTTCGGCTGCTTGGCGTACCGCGCTCAATGCTGCCTGAGGTCGTGGCCTCAAGCGGGGAGTGCGGCGTGACAACCGGTCTTATCGAGGGGGTCCCCATTGCAGGGATTGCCGGCGACCAGCAGGCAGCACTCTTCGGTCAGATGTGCACGAAACCAGGGATGGCAAAGTGCACCTATGGGACCGGCGCTTTCATGCTGCTGAACATAGGTGGTGAGCCGAAGCGATCGCAACACAGATTGTTGACAACGGTCGCCTGGAAGATCGGCGATCAGGTGGAGTATGCGTTTGAAGGCAGCATGCTGATGGCGGGTGCTGTCGTTCAATGGCTGAGGGATGATCTGCAGATGATTCGTACCTCGGCCGAGGTCGAGACACTGGCTGCGTCGGTCAGCGACTCAAACGGAGTGGTTGTGGTGCCTGCGTTCGCCGGGCTGGGTGCTCCCCACTGGGACCAGCATGCGCGAGGCACGATTCTGGGTCTGACGCGAGGAAGCTCACGAGCTCATATTGCGCGAGCGGCTCTCGAAGGCATCGCCCTGCAGGCGACCGACGTTCTTGAGGCCATGCAGGCGGATTCAGGACTACCGTTGGCGCAGCTTCGCGTTGACGGAGGAGCTGCGGCGAATAACCTGCTGATGCAGATTCAGGCAGATGTGCTGGGGATCGAGGTTGTTCGACCGAAAAATGCGGAGGCGACAGTTCTGGGCGCGGCATACCTTGCAGGGCTCGCGGTGGGATACTGGTCCGACAAGGAAGCAATTGCCAGCCAGTGGGAGGTGGATCGTGTCTTTCAACCGGCGGTCGAAGCCGGCGAGCGCAGCAGAGTGCGTGCGATGTGGCGACGGGCACTGGGACGGGCGCGCGACTGGACGCGTGAAGAGGAGAACGCAGGTTGAGCGAACGCGCAGACATTCTCCGTCGCCTGGGCGAAGCGGCAGTATGGGATGTGCTTGTGATTGGCGGAGGCGCCACGGGACTCGGAGCAGCCGTTGAAGCCGCGTCACGAGGTTATAAAACAGTCCTGATCGAGCGGGCGGACTTCGCCAAGGGAACCTCGAGCCGAAGCACGAAGCTCGTGCATGGCGGCGTCCGCTATCTCGAGCAGATGAACATCACGCTGGTGATGGATGCTCTGCGGGAACGCGGGCTGATGTTGGCGAATGCCCCGCACCTGGCCCACGATCTTTCCTTCGTGGTACCGGTCTTCGGGCTGCTGGATCTTCCCTACTACGGCTTTGGATTGAAGGTGTACGAGCTGCTGTCGGGCAAACTTTCGCTAGGTCCCTCACGCATGCTTTCGCGAAGAGAGACGCTGGAGATGCTGCCGGAGGTGCGCAAGGAGGGCCTGCGCGGCGGCGTTCTTTATCACGATGGACAGTTCGATGATGCGAGGTACGCGATCTCGCTGATGCGAACGCTGGAGGAGCTGGGAGGAATCGCGATCAACTACGTTGAGGCGACGGGGTTGATCGAGCGCAACAGTAAGCTCGTTGGCGTTCATGCACGCGATGTGGAGAGTGACGCCTGCTTTGATCTCCAGGCAAAAGTGGTGATCAACGCCACAGGCGTCTTTACCGAGCAGGTGCTCGCAATGGACGGCGACCGCGAGTCCTTACTTTCCGTCAGCCAGGGCACGCACTTTGTTCTTGCGGAATCGTTTCTTGGAAGCGGCAACGCGATGATGATCCCGAAGACCTCGGACGGCAGGGTCCTGTTTGCGATTCCATGGCACGGGTCTACAGTCGTCGGAACAACGGACGAGCCGGTGGATCGATCCACGATGGAACCGCACTCGATGCCTTCGGAGCGCAGCTTTCTCATGGACCACATTGGCAAATATCTTGGGCGCCGTCCGCAGCCGGAGGAGATTCTGAGCGTGTGGTCGGGGCTGCGTCCTCTAGTCCGTAAGGGAGGTGGCGCGACGTCGAAACTGTCCCGTGATCACACAATTCTGGTTCGTCCCTCGGGGCTGGTGACGGTGACCGGAGGAAAGTGGACCACCTATCGCCGTATGGGTGAGGATGCGGTCAATCGCGCTGCCGAGGTGGGCGGACTTCGCAGCGAGCCGTCGAGGACTGCCTCGCTGAGACTGCATGGGTGGACCCGTGATCTGCCAGCCAAAGAGTCGGAGAGGGTGTATGGATCGGATCTTCCGCAGTTGCAGGAGCTTTCGGCGAACGATGCTGCTTTGGATAAGCCATTGCACTCGCAGTTACCGTACAAGATGCGTGAGGTAGTGTGGGCTGCGCGGCACGAGATGGCGCGCACTGTGGAAGATGTGCTGGCGCGACGTACGCGTGCGCTGTTTTTGAACGCGCGGGCGGCCTTGGAAGCTGCACCCGCAGTTGCAGATCGGCTGGCTCGCGAGCTGGGCCGAAGCGAGACATGGAAGACGCGCGACCTGGAGGCCTTCAACTCTGTCGCGCACGGTTACATCTACGAGGACGCATAATGGGCAGCTGGTCGGCTGTGGTTGGAGAGTTTGTCGGGACGTTTGTTTTGATCGTGCTGGGCAATGGAGTGGTCGCCGGAGCGCTCTTGAATCGCTCCAAGGCACAGAACGCAGGCTGGATTTCAATCACGGCTGGGTGGGCGATTGCGGTCTTCGCCGGTGTCGCGGTGAGCGCGGCTCTGGGAGATGCAGACGGCCATCTGAACCCGGCTTTCACCGTGGCCTCGGTGATCATGACCGGCCACGCAGAGCGTCTTTTTACCTATATTCCCGCACAAATTCTCGGAGCTCTCTGTGGAGCTGTGGTGGTGTGGCTACACTACAAACCACATTGGAAGTTGACCGAGGATCCTGATGCCAAGTTCGCCTGCTTTGCGACTGCTCCCGCTGTCGATGCCCCGGTTTGGAATCTGCTGAGCGAAGTAATAGGAACTTTCATTCTGGTACTGATCGCAACGGCGCTGTTCTCGAAGCGGATCGCTCCGGCGGGGGTTGCTCCGGGCCTGGGGCCGGTTCTGGTCGGATCGCTGGTCTGGGGCATCGGGCTTTCGCTTGGCGGAACGACCGGGTATGCCATCAACCCGGCGCGCGATCTCGGGCCACGGCTGGCTCATGCCCTCTTGCCTATTGCCGGCAAGGGAAGCTCAGGATGGAGATATGCCTGGATTCCAGTAATCGGACCAGTACTGGGAGCGATGCTCGCCGTGGTACTTATCCGCGGGCTAGGGATGCTCTAAAAAGATATGGCAGACCATCTTGGGATCTGCCATATCTTGCATCAGATTCGCGCTCTGACTATTCCTGCACCACTGCCTTGACGAGATTGCGCGGATTGTCCACGTCGATATCGCGACCGATTGCCATGAAGTAGGCGAGAAGCTGCAGCGGCACTACCTCGAATAAGGGCGAGATGTACTCTGCCGTCGCGGGAACATGGATGACGTGGTCACTCAGTTCGGCGATCCGAATATCACCTTCGGTGACGATGGACAAGATCTGAGCGCCCTGCTTGTGCATGTCGCGAACCAGATTGACCGTCTTCTCATAGCGAAGGACTGAATCGGGGGCTGAAGGGTCGCAGGTGCCGAGAACCACGAGCGGGTTATTGCGATTCACGAGTGCGTTGGGGCCGTGCTTGAGTTCACCGGTCGGATACCCCTCGGCCTGGATGTAGGCAGACTCCTTCAACTTGAGAGCGCCTTCACGGGCGATGGGATAGTGAATACCACGGCCGAGGAAGAGGAACGTCTCGGCATCCTTCAATGCGGCGCCGATCCGGGAGACCTCCTGTTCCCAGCGAGGTAGCACACCTTCAAGCGTAGAAGGAATGCGAAAGAGCTTCTCAAGATGTGATTCGACGACCGCACGGGTCATACAGCCGCGAACGCGCGCCGTGTAGAGCCCCAGCAGCGAGATGACTGCCAGTTGCGTCGTAAAACTTTTAGTGGCTGGCACAGCTTTCTCGACCCCTGCGAACGTGGGTAGGGAGCAGCCAGCAAGTTTAGCCATTGAGGATTCGGGCTTGTTGGTGATGGCGATCGTCGAGCAACCACGAGCGATCGCTTCGCGGAGAGCTTCGGAGGTATCGGCGGTCTCGCCTGACTGCGAGATCACTACAAAGCATGGATTGTGCAGTGTCTGTGTGGAGCGGTAGATGTACTCACTTGCGTACTCCACATCGACTGCAATCCCCGCAAGATCTTCAAAAAGGATCTCGCCCGCGAGTCCCGCATGGCGGCTTGAGCCTGATGCCGCAATCAGGATGCTGTCGCGACCCGCGAGAGCCTGGCGGGCCGGAGCAAAGACCTCTTCCCGGAGACTTTCAGAATCGGCGTAAGCGGAGAGAGTTTCGGCGATAGCTTGAGGCTGCTCGAAAATTTCTCGCAGCATGGAATGCGGAAAAGTGCGGGGCGTATCCATTTAGGTTGTCTATACCTCTATACCAGTTTAGCTGCGGCAGGTGGAATACAGGGCATCGAAAGTTGAGTGCTTTGGGGCTTTCCCACCCATCTTAAAGAAATTTCACCGGGATTTGGTCGAAATCGCTACGTAGACGCTGGCAGAAGGGCTTCTTGGATATCAGAGGCAACACGAAAGAGGGATATCGAAAAAAGTTGCATCAACGCACACTATGGAGTAAAAGCCATCTACATACAACTGGCTATCTATTAAGCTGAGCGGCTTCCTGGTCGATTATTTCATGATGCTGTTCAATTTCGAAGCATTCTGCGAAGTAGTAAGGACGAAGATGCGGAGCATCGAAGCAGGGCCTCATGAACGGACGAGAGGGATCGGCGAGAGCAGGTCCTCGCCTGTGGACCGTCGCCTACGGGCTTGCTGTAACAACGGCCCGCAGCTCAATTGGGCGCGGACTAGATTCAACAGGCTGGCAAGTAAGGTCGAGCGCCTCTCTCCCAGGCGAAAGCTCGCCGGGTATCTGCTGCTCTTCGGCCTTTCAGCTCTTCTACTATGCTTCTACCCGCTGGATGCGATTCCATTTGGGAGACGTGGCTCCGGAGGTTTTGCCCTGCTGGAGAACATGACGGTATGGCTGGCCTGCGTCGGCTGCCTTATCGTCCTATGGCGGCTGATCCTTCCCCTGTACGACAGGCTTTGCTACGTGGTTCTACGTAGCATCCTTTTGATACTCTTCCTGTTCCTCGCTGTGGAACGGATGATGGTGATTGCGCACGGCCACTTCTTCAATGGGCCTGGAGGCACTCTTCAATGGATCCAGGTATTGAGCGCGTTGCTGGTAGCCACCGCGGTATCAGCAGCTTTTCCACATCTGAAAACTATAAAGGAGAGTCGAGGCTTGGTTGAAAAGGAGCAGGCCCGTTTCCTGGCTGCCATGGAGTGCAGTCTAGATGACTTCTATATCTTCGACGGAATCGCGAATGAAGGCGGTCAGATCGCTGATTTTCGCTTCAGCTACATCAATCCGAATGCCGAGCGTCGGTTGGGCGTTCGACGTGATGAGCTGATTGGGAAAGTTTTGACCGATTTCCGGCCCTACATGACCTCCTCCGGACTTATCGAGAAGTACCGGGAGGTGGTCCGCACCGGCCAGCCGCTTACCTGCGAGGTCTACGTGGATGACGAACGCATCAAAAAGACCTGGCTCAATATACAGGTAGTGAAGCTGGGCGATGGGTTAGCCATCACGAGCCGGGATGTTACAGAAAGCAGGCGGATGGCAGAGCATGTTCAGCGCCTGGCCCACTACGACCAGCTGACAGGTTTGGCGAATCGCGCATTGCTGCAGGACCGTCTGCGTCAGGCCGTGCTTCGTGCGAGGCGCTACCGTCACAAAGTGGCTCTACTAGTGGTTGATATCGATCACTTTAAAGAGATCAACGATTCTCTCGGACATTCCGCGGGAGACAGCCTGTTGGTTGCAGCTGGACAGCGGCTGCTTGCGTCGATCCGCGAAACCGATACAGTAGCTCGCATGGGTGGGGACGAGTTTGTCGTGGTAATGCCTGATTTCAAGAGCATGGAGGATGTAAAGCGGTGCGGCGCGCAGATTGTACGATCTGCTTCCGAAGCAATCTCTATCGGAGATCGGCAGATCCAGATTACCGTCAGCGTTGGAGTCTGCACCTTTCCGGATCATGCGCAGGATGAGAAGCAGCTGTTCACCAATGCCGACGCAGCCATGTATGTGGTAAAAAATAGAGGCCGCAACGGACTCTGCGTTTTTGATGAAGACAGCATGGCACACTCTCAGATGCAGATGGCGCGTATCGAAGTGTGCTAGTGCGAACTTGAGACTGCAGTACGCCGCAGACCTGCTCACGTGTGCATATCTTCCCTCGATTTGAGAAGAAACAAAAAGCGGTGCGGGGGATTCCCTTTCCCGCACCACCGTGAAAAACTGCAGAGATTTCAGTGCGAACCGGCAGTGATCGGAGCCTCTTCCTTACCGAGAGCAAGTCCGGGATTCTTCGCCATGCTAAGAAGGTTCGCCATGATGCGGAATGAACCAGGGACGCCATCGGGCATCTCTCGAAAGAACGCATACGAGAGATAGACGTAGGCACCCTTGCCGTAGCGGGCGTAGAGAAGTCCTCCCTTCTGCGGATCCTGGTCGGTATCGTGCATCTCCGTAAGAGCGACGTAGTGCGGGTCCCAGCTACGCATAAAGCCGTGCCCACGCTCCTCCACCCAGTTGTCAAAATCAGCCGTCGTAATCTTATTCGGCCAGTTCAACACAGGATCGTTTGGAACGAGAATCTGCACCTTGTTATCTTCTTCAACGACCTTCTCGGGATCTCCCGAGAGGGTGAGCGGATACGGACCGTAGTTATGGTCGTACTCCTGCGTCTGATACTGAACGATAACGGTTCCACCGTTCCGTACATAGTCAAGAAGGCGATTGTTGAACGTCTTGAGTTCAGGCCGCGCCGCGTACGCACGAATTCCGAGCACGATGGCATCGTAATGCGATAGGTCGGCCGAGGCGATCTCTCCAGCGGAGAGCATCGTGGGATGAATGCCGATGTCTTCCAGCGAGGTAGCAACATCGTCGCCGGTTCCCATGACGTAGCCGATTTTGAGGTCCGGCGCGGTCTTTACATCAACAGCCGTCGCACGATACGTGGCGGGGCGGTAGTGAGGGTATGGACGAAGGCCGGGATAGCCGACTGTCTGGAAGCCCTGGGTGAATTTATCTCCGTTGTATTCCGCCACTGCAGTGATGATGTAGGGCTTCGTCTGCACGTTCTGCGGCTGTACATGGAAGGCAAGGTTCTGGTCCTCTCCTTCGCGACGCGTCGCGAAGTCAGCGACCTCGGGCGTCGACTTCCATCCCGCAGGAAGATCAAGCCGGACGGTACCCTTCGCCGGTCCTTTGACGCTGCTGTGAAGCTGAACATGCAGCTCAATCGACGCGTTGTTCAGAGCAACCACTCCCGCATAGGGAGACACCGAAAGAGAGATTGCGGGAGCAACCACCAGAGGCTCGAGCACAGGACCCTGGCCATTGACGCGGTCAACCGTCTGCACGACGCCGGATAAGCGAACATCGACGTCATGGTATTTGACGGTGGCTGTCGCGAGCAGAGGATAGGGCCGCGTAGGAAGATTCAGATAACGTGGATCATCGATATTGTAGTAGGACTGTTCCAGACTGGGCCGGCTGAAGTAAGGCTTTGTCAGTTCAGCAGTTCGAGGAACACTCACATCGAGAGTCTCGTCCGTCGTGCCACCTGGCGCAATTTTATGGCTCGCGGTTGTCTTGGGAGTTATCGCAAAACCATCGCCTGCCTGGGGCACGAGTTTCACTTCCCCGAGAGTGACAGGTTCGGTTCCTTGATTCGCAACATGGACGGCGACCGCAACCTTGTTTCCGGGTACGACAGTCTGGGAGGTGGGCAACTGCGTCGACATGTCGCCAAAGGGTCCCATGTGCCCCTGAGCTCCGGAACCTTCGGTGGTGTTAGCCAGCAGCGTCAGGCCCAGCGACTGCTGCAAAGCAAGATTGAACTGTTGTTGTTTGATCTTCAGTTCATGCGTCATGTTGTAGCACGCATCCGCGGGGAGCTTGCTGCTGCCAAGCTCGTCCAGCAGAGCGTTGACCTGGGAGAGGCCTTTTGCAAGAACCGGTGCGATGACTTCGGGGTTACCCGCGTTAAACCCCTGGACCGCGGACTCAACCGTTGTGTTGAGTGCATTCAGCTTTTCGCGCCACTCTGCCTGCTGATCTTTAGGAGCGTAGGAGGCGATGCCCGCGAGTGAAGTATCTATCCCGTCGAAAAAGCTCTTCTCATGCCCTGCGGCTGACACGCGCGAGGCATAGAGGTGGTATGGAGTTGAGAAAGCGTGCGGCAGCGGGATAGCGATGCCGCCATTTTGCGTCTTCTGCTCGTTGAGCCCTTCACGTGAGAGCTGCATGTAGGAGAGACCAAGGACGGGATTGTAGTTGCCGCTCGGAATCTCTACGGTCGTCGATGGAACTCCTTCGATCCAGGTGTTGTCGACATAGTTGCGGAAGCGCACAGGAGCATAGTGGCCGGTGGCGTAGTCGTAGATCCCCTTCTCAGAGACACGCGCAAAGGGAACGCGAGCATAGACCTTGAGCGGTGACCACGGCTTCAGGCCAGCCTTGATCTGGTCCGGGAAGACCTTGGGATCGCCTGCCATGGCGTAGACGCGTTGAGCCATGTATCCAGCGACCTGATGCTGTCCATGACCGTCCGAGACATTGCCCGCGAAGACACTTGTCACCACGAGAGGACGCTGCATGCGGATGACGCGCACAACATCGTACAGGACGCGTTCTTCTCCCCAGGTCTTCAGGGCTTCCTCAATCGTCTTCGAGAAGCCGAAGTCGGCAACGCGGGTCCAGAATTGATGCACTCCGTAGTAGTTTCCCGCGGCGAGAAGTTCCTGGGTCCGAAGCGTCCCGAGCTGGTCCCAGTAGTCGCCAGTCATAACATTCTGTCCGCCTTCACCGCGATTGAGCGTGAGCAGCGTGGTATCGACGCCTTGGCCGCGACTTTCATAGGTGAGCATGCCGCCATCTTCATCGTCCGGATGCGCCGTGATCATGGCGAGGGAAGCACGCGTATGCAACTTCTGAAGCGTCTGTGACAGCCCGACCGAACCTCGGTCGACCGGGAGAGGACGTGCATAAGCGGACTCGTAGCGCGCAGTCGCAGGCTGTTGAGCTGCTGCTGAAATTGCTCCCTGCAACGAGAAGGAGAGAGTAAGGATAGCCGCGGCAGTTCCGCGGCGTACATCAGATCTCATGAACGATCAGCTCCTGGAGATGCGACTGGTTGTATCAATGATCCTACGTCTGGCTGCAGTTTTGCCCGCCATCGTTTGTTGCTTTGCAGGTATTGGATATCAGAGGAGTCGTAACTTTGTAAAGATTATTAACAAATTTGGGGTATGATGTCTCGACAGACGATCTCCATGCGATTTCAGTCCTCCTCATCTAATCAAAATGCCTCGGGCGCCGGCACGCAGCCTTCCCGTCCGTCACATCTTCGCCAGGTCAATGCCCGGGGACTCCTTCGGCTTCTGCGTGAACATAGTCCTTGCTCCAAGGCTGATCTGGTGCGACTGTCCGGGTTGAGCGCGCCAACGGTTTCGAGTGCTATCGGACACCTTGAATCACTGAACCTGGTCGAAAACCTGGGCGATGGAGAATCGAGCGGCGGTCGCCCGCCGGAGATGCTTCGCTTCAATGCCACACGTGGATATGTGGCCGGTGTGGACATTGGAGGAACGCGTCTCCGCATGGTCCTGGCCGACCTGAATGGCCGGATCGTGACACAATGGGCGACGCAATTCACAGAAAAGCAGCGAACCCCGAAGGCTGTCTGTTCTCTCATCCATGAAGGCTTGAAGACCATGTGCCAGGACGCCGGGGCATCCTTGAAGAGAGTTCTCGAATTAACGGTTGGCGCTCCGGGTGTTACCAATGTCGACGCAGGTGTGGTGCTTTCCGCGCCTAACCTGAAGGATTGGAACGATGTTCCTCTCCGCTCCATGATGGAGCGCGAGACGTGTATCCCAACTACTGTCGAGAACGATACAAATCTGGCAGCGGTAGGGGAACACTGGAGAGGATCGGCCGCAGGTGTTGACGACTTTCTTTTCATCGCCTTGGGCACGGGCGTGGGCGCCGGCATCTTTCTGCGTGGACGCTTGCACCATGGCGCCAACTGGAGTGCCGGCGAAATCGGCTACGCCGCAGTCAATGGGCAGCCACGGTCTCCCCTGGAAGTTCGTGCAACCGGACAGCTGGAACGCGCGATCGGGGGCGGTGCAATCGAGTCGGAGTGGCGACGCCTTTTGGGTCGCGATCGCCGTTCTAACGGAGACAACCTTGAGAAACTGCGCGCAAGCGAAATCTTCGATCTCGCTGTAGACGGCGATCGACTGGCTGGGCAGGTCGTCCAATACGCGGCGCAAATTCTTGCCAATTGCATTGTGGAGATGTCCCTTACCCTTGATCCTTCCGTGGTGATCCTGGGCGGGGGCGTCGGCTCTCATCCGGAACTATGCAAGGCTACGGAGAACCTGCTGGCGCGCAACGAGTTTGCCAGACCTCAGGTGCGCTCCAGCTCACTCGGGACACAGGCGCAGCTCTACGGGGCGGTCTGTTTGAGCTTGGTTGCTTCCGAAGCTCGCCTGCTCGATTAACCCTGTAAAACAGATTTTTTATTGACAGTCCCTCATTGTTTCACTAGTGTGAAGGCACCTTGCCACTTACTAAATAGGTTTTACTAAGTTCGAGATCGATTGAATCTCAGCGACAGTACCTTACTTCCAGATTGCAGATCCGCGTAGCGGTCCCAGGAGGCCACCTTGCCGATTCTTCGTAGCTTTCAAAGCTCTCTTTTAGGAGCTGCGCTCCTCGCGGGGCTCCCCATTCTTACTCCTTCCCCGGCCGCGTGGGGCCAGTCCCAATCAATCAACGGAACGATCCGCGGGCACGTGACAGACGCGAGCGGTGCCTCGGTTCCCGGCGCGAGCATCACCATCTCCAACGCCGCAGTCGGCTATACGCGCACGATTCAGACGGGTGACGACGGCTACTACGTACTGGTCAACCTCCCGCTCGGGACATATAAGGTCTCTATCGCAAAGGAGGGCTTTTCTACGGCAAACTTCGATCAGGTCGTACTCACGGCCGGCAAAGAAGCAGTGCTGGACAGCGCACTGAACGTTGGCAGCACCTCCGAACAGATTGAGGTCAGTGCAACGACGTTGGGGATCGATCCTTCCACGCTGAACATCCAGCGCACCCTTGATTCGCGAGAAGTCGAGAACCTTCCTCTTACATCACGGAATCCCTACAACTTCATTCTTTTCCAGCCGGGGGTCAGCGGTCACCCCAATCCGGAGCTTGGAATCCCTCGTACGCTCAATACCAACGGCCTCCTGGACCGCATCAACTACCAGATGGACGGCATGGTGAATACGCAAAGCGACCGAATCGGCCTGCGCCTTTTCCCCATCGGAAATATCTTCATCAAGGAAGTCCAGACTGTCTCCAACAGCTTTGCTCCAGAGTTCGGCTGGACCTCGGGCAACGTCTATAACGTCATCTCCAACAGCGGCACCAACAACTACCACGGTCTCTTTCAGTGGCTGCGGCGATGGCAGGATGCGACTGCGTACCCATTCTTCGCAAATAAAACAAAGGCTAAGCCCAACCTGGAGCTAGAAGACTATTCGGCAAATATGGGCGGCCCTGCTATCAAAGACAAGCTCTTCTTCTTCGGCGCCTATGAGCACGTTGTCCGTGGCCAGCCCGCACCGGTCACCATTACGCCAGCCAACGTACAGGCGCTCGGTCTTTCGGCCGATCAGGTGGCAGCCGCTCCCGGGCTGCTTCACGGAACGTTTCTGCTAGGCCGTGGCGACTGGACAATCAACAGCAAAAACTCACTCTTTATTCGCTACAACTATTTCAAGAACGACTTCCCCTATAACACCCAGGTTGGCGGCCTGAACGCCCGCAGCACTGGCGTGGACTTCCTGGACCGCGCACATGTGATCGGCATGCAGCTGACCTCCACCATCAATGATCACCTGCTGAACGAGCTTCGCTTCTCGTGGCCCTTCCGCAATAACTCCCACCTCCCTGGACCTCAGGGCGGCAAGGATCCCGCGATCGTGATCACAGGAGTAGCCAACATTGGCGCCTCCTACAGCGGCGGCGACCAATATACCGACAAGGTGCCGAGCGGCAGCGATAACATTACCTACATTCGCGGAGCGCATACCTTCAAGACCGGTTTCAGCCTTGCACAGTTGATCAATCGTCAACGATTCACCAGCTTCAACCGCTACACGTTCAGCTCTCTGAATAGCTATCTCGCAGCAGCCAATGGGACGAATCCCTATGGCTACACGCAGTTCGACAGTCAGCAGGATCCTAACGGAATTGGCTATGCATCCCTCTTCTTCGGTGCCTACGCTCAAGATACCTGGCGTGTGACTCCGAAGCTGACGATGATCTACGGCCTTCGCTACGATCGTTTCAAGGGCCCTCAGGCCAACCCGGACGCTCCCTTCGCAAACTCCCGGCACTTCAATACTCCAAACACAAACTTCGCTCCCCGGCTTGGCTTTTCATATCAACTGGACGACCGCACCAGCTTCAAGGCTTCCGCCGGCATGTTCTACCAGTCCACACCGACGAACCTCTGGTTCAACGCGCTGGGCCTGGATGGGTCGAATCGCACCAACACCTTCAGCATCACCCAGCCCGCTGGAGCAACCTCTGGCGTGCTCGCGTTCCCAAACATCCCCAGCAAAGGAACGACGGCTCCGCAGAACGTAACCACCGTATCTCCGGACTTCAAGAACGAATACACCTGGAATGCGACGATGCAGATGTCGCATCAGTTCAGCAATTACGACACCTTCACGCTGGGCTACATCATGACCAACGGCCGCAACCTGATGTACCAGCACAACATCAACCCCATTGTCAGCGCGTCAAATATCACCGGCTATCTTGCTGACGGTAGACCCATCCTTGGTCCGGCACGGCTCGATTCGCGCTTCAACCAGATCAATCAGGTCGAGTCCGGAGCAAACACCAGCTTCAATGCTCTGCTGGTGAGCTATGTACGCAGCCTCTCGCACGGTATCCAGATCAACGCAAACTACACCTGGTCGCATACGATCTCGGATGGGCCGGAGGTGGATACCTTTGAGCAGAACGCCAGCATCGAGGACACGACGAATCTGAAGCGCGATCGCGGCAACAGCATCGTCAATCACCCAAATGCGTTCAACCTGACCGCGGTATTGCAGCCTGAGTTCAGT
>Ga0164242_10000680_pt1 | contig 41017 bp, 41 predicted proteins | sample OricomgcompostMG_FD_108783 | JGI IMG/M metagenome (GOLD analysis project Ga0164242, IMG submission 108783) | Miracle-Growth compost microbial communities from Emeryville, California, USA - Original compost - Miracle growth compost (MG) ... | reverse complement strand
GATTTTAAGTCCGGTGCGTCTACCAGTAAGTAACGGATAACATTGGATGAAATGATATTTTTTCGAATTAGTGTGCTAAGCAATGTGCTAGCCCAGTTGGTTGCTCCAGCACCAAAGTATTCATTGGCAAAATGAGCGCGAAGTGAAGTGCGAAGTGAAGTGCGAAGTGAAGTGCGAAGTGGAGGGCGGCTATTAGCGAAGATCCTATCCAAATTCCTCTACTGCGCGAAATGAATGCAGTAGCCACGGGATAACCGCGAAAACGTCGGGCTTAAGTACCAGAGAAGACTTCAATGATGCGGCAGTTCTCGACGCTCACACCGCCTGAACAACCCGCAATGAGCAAGCGCAGCTCATCAGCGAGTGCCTGCAGGTCGGTAATTTTGCGCTCTGTCTCAACTAGGTGATTTTGGGCAATTTTTGTCACTTCGCAGCAGTCGGTGTCTCTCTGATCAGAAAGGCGCAGCAAGGCGCGGATTTCCTCGATGGAAAATCCCAAGTTGCGGGTGCGCCGCACAAAATTAAGCCGTTTCTGCTCGGCCGAGGTGTAAGCGCGATAATTGCTTCTGGTGCGAGGTGGCAACGGCAGCAACCCGATCCGCTCATAGTAGCGGATGGTCTCGATATTGATCCCCGTGGCACGCGACATGGCCCCGATCGTAAGTGCGTGGTCTTTGCCCATCACGGAATACCTCGTTCCAATGGATATGGATCGGCATCACTTGCAGAGTTACCTGGCTCTCCGACCGTGCGTCGCTGCCGCATATAAATGAGCTTTGAGATTGCTGGCAGGACAAACAGGGTCAGCGCGGTCGCCGTCAGCAAGCCGCCGATGACGACCGTGGCCAGCGGCTTTTGCACTTCCGCGCCGGTGCCGGTTGCGAGCGCCATGGGCACGAAGCCAAGGGATGCGACCAGGGCGGTACTCAAGACAGGGCGTAGGCGCTCGACAGCGCCGCCCACAATGGCGACATCCACCGCCATCCCATCTTCCAGCCGTTTGCGGATGCTGCTCATCATCACCAAACCATTGAGGACCGCTACACCGGAAAGGGCTATGAAACCGACTGCGGCCGAGATGGAGAAAGGAATCCCGCGCAGGGCCAGCGCAAATACACCGCCGGCAATGGCCAGCGGAATCGCGGAGAGCACGGCGGCGGCTGGCACAATCCCGCCGAGTCCCAAATAGAGCAGGCCGAAAATCACGGCGAAAGCCAAAGGCACCACCAGCAGAAGCCGGGACTTCGCGGCTTGTAGATTCTGGTACTGCCCGCCCCATTCCAGCCAGGAGCCGGGCGGAACCGAAACTTCCTGCACGACCCGCGCCTGGGCTTCCGTGACGAAGGAGCCGAGATCGCGGCCCCGAACATTCAGCTGTACCATGATCCGGCGCTTGCCATCCTGGCGGCTGATCTGATTGAGCCCCTGGGTATAGCGGAGCGCGGCGACATCGCGGAATGGCACTGAAAGCCGGGGCCCGGTTTGGGGCTGCGGCAACAAAACGGGCAACGCCCCAATCTGCGCGCCATTGTCCCGGATTTGGTCAGGCAGGCGCACGATAACGTCATAGCGTTGGTCCCCCTCGAAAACAGTGCCCGCCTCCTTGCCGCCGATGGCGGTTTCCAGGGTGTCGGCCACATCTTCCACGGTTAGCCCACGCCGGGCGATGGCATTGCGGTCCAGCGCCACATCGAGGGTCGGAAAACCTTGCGTCTGTTCCACCCGCAGGTCGGTAGCGCCAGGAATGGACTTGAGAACGCGGGAGATCTGCTGTGCCGTCGAAAGCATCGAACCGAGATTATCTCCAAACACCGACACCGCAACATCGCTGCGAACGCCGGCCACCAGTTCGTTGAAGCGCATCTGGATAGGTTGGGTGTATTCATAGTTCTGGCCCAGCAGACCCTTGAGGGACTGGTCCACCTTCTCCACCAGTTCGGCCTTCGACATGCTGGAGTCCGGCCACTGATCGCGCGGCTTCACGATGACGAAAGTGTCGGACAGGTTGGGCGGCATGGGATCGCTTGCCACCTCCGCCGTGCCGGTGCGGGAGAACACGAACTGTACTTCGGGCACTTTCTCGACCGCCTTTTCGACCTGCAACTGCATGGCTTGCGACTGGTCGATGGAGGTGGACGGAATGCGCAGCGGATTGATCAGCACATCCTGCTCGTCCAATTGGGGAATGAACTCCTGCCCCACAAAGACGAAGGTGACGGCGGCCGCCAGGAACAGGCCGGTCCCCGCCGCGATGATCGGCAAGGGCCTCGCGATCACCTTGCGCAGCGCCGGCGCGTACCAGTTCTTGGTGACCTCGATCGCCCGGACATCCTTCTCCGCGATCTTGCCATTCATCAGGATGGCGATCAGCGCCGGCACCGTTGTCACCGAGAGGATAAAGGCGGCGGCAAGCGCCAGCATCACGGTGATGGCCATGGGCAGGAACATCTTGCCCTCGACCCCTTGGAAGGTGAGCAGTGGCGCATAGACCAGCAGGATGATGGCCTGCCCATAGAGGGACGGCCGGATCATCTCATGCGAGGCGGCAGTGATTTCCTCTAGCCGGTCGGCACGCGAAAGCGTTCCCTGGCGGTGCTGGCGCTCGGCCAGGCGCCGCAAGGAATTCTCAACGATGATGACGGCGCCATCGACAATCAGCCCGAAATCGAGCGCGCCTAGGCTCATCAGATTGCCCGATACCCCGAGCTGGTTCATGCCCATCGCCGTCATCAACAGCGAAATCGGAATCACTAGGGCCGCAATGATGGCGGCCCGGATATTTCCCAGGAGCAAAAACAACACGACGATTACCAGAATCGCGCCTTCAAGAAGGTTCTTGCCAACCGTATGGATGGTGGCATCGACCAAACGGGAGCGGTCGTATACCACCCGCAGATAGACTCCAGGCGGCAGGCTTTTGCGCACCTGGTCGAGCTTCTGCACCACCGCTTCCGCCACGGTGCGGCTATTCTCGCCGATCCGCATCATGGCGGTGCCGATCACCACTTCATGGCCATCCTCGCTGGCCGCGCCAGTGCGCAGCGCACCGCCGATCTTCACCTCGGCGAGGTCGCGCACAGTGATGGGAATACCCTGACGGTCAGCCACCACGGCACTGGCGATGTCGTTGATGTTGCGGACCCGTGCATCGGCGCGCACCAGGAAGGCTTCCCCGCCCCGCTGCACGAGATTGCCGCTCACGGCCAGGTTGGTCGCTTGAAGCGCCCGCACAAGTTCGCTGAACGAGATGCCGTAAGCGGCCAACGCGGTCGGCCGGGGCTCAACAACATACTGCTTCTCGTAGCCGCCGATCACGTCCACTTCGGCCAGACCTGGCACATTGCGCACCTGCGGCCGCACCAGCCAATCCTCGACGGTCCTAAGATAGCCGCCCAGCGCAACCGGATCGTTGAGCCGTTCGCCTTCCGGCGTGATGAAACTGCCGTCCGACTGCCAGCCCAGCCGGCCGCTGGTCTGCGTTTCCGTGTGGCGTTGATATTCGATCGTCCACATGACGATCTCGCCCAGGCCAGTGGAGATCGGTCCCATTTGCGGGTCCACGCCGTCGGGAAGACTGGCGCGGGCGCTGGCCAGACGCTCTGCCACCTGCTGGCGAGCAAAATAGATGTCGACATTGTCGTTGAAGACGGCGGTGATCTGGCTGAAGCCGTTGCGCGATAGCGAGCGGGTGCCTTGCAGCCCGGGAATACCTGCGAGCGCGGTTTCGAGCGGATAAGTGACGCGCTTCTCGATCTCGACCGGCGATAGCGACGGCGCGATGCTGTTGATCTGGACCTGCTTGTTGGTGACGTCCGGCACTGCGTCGATGGGAAGACGGGAGATGCTCACCGCGCCAAGAACCACCACGATCAGCGTGAGGAACACGACGATGTACCGCCGCTGAACGGCGAAGGTAAGAATTCTGTCGATCATCGCGATTCGGCCTGCCCAGCGTCAGTCATCGTCGCCCGCGCTGTCCTTTTGCAGTTCGGCCTTGAGCAGGAAGGAATTGCGGGTAGCGATCTCGTCGCCTGGTTTGAGCCCGGACTGGATCTCGGTGGTGTCGCCGCTCTCTCCGCCGACCGTCACTGCCTGGACCTTGAAGCCATCGTCGGTCTTCACAAACACCGCATCGTTGCCACCGATCTTTTGGAGGGCCTCTGTCGGGACCAGTGCGGTTCGGACCCCGGCATGTCCATGGGCGATGAAGATACGGGCTGAGACGAGCTGGCCAGGCTGGAGGGATTGGGCGTCGCCGGTTGGCACCAGCACTACCGTGGCGGCGCGGCTTGCGATGTCGACATTGGGGGTGATGGCGCGCACCACGGCGGAGATCATACCTTGCGGCAGATCGACCGTCGCCTTGTCACCAACTGACACCCGCTGCGCGTCCTGGGATGGCACCGCCGCTTGGATTTCCAGCTTTTGCGGATTGGCCACCCGGAACAGTTCGGCGCCGGCCACCACATACGACCCAAGGACCGCCGGCGCGGCAGTCACCCGCCCAGAAATCGGGCTAATGATCTCCAGCGAGATTCCGTCCTTCGCAAGCCCAGAAGCGCCACCGGACGACACGGCACGGCGCCACTCGGACTCGGCGACCTGCCATTCAGCTTCGGCCGCGTCGTACTCTTGGCGCGAGGTGGCATTGGCACGCAGGAGATTCTTTTGCCGCTCGAATGCCTGCTGGGAACGGGCCAGACGCGCCTTTGCTGAATCCCGCTCCTCGGCGAGCTTGGCCGCTTCCCGGCTTTGGATCGCACCTAAGTTTTCGCCCGCGCGTACCGGGTCACCAAGCCGCTTATGGATGACGGTGACGGTCCCGTCCGCGCGGGCGCCGATGATCGCCGCCCCCTCCGGCGTGGGCGCGACAGTCGCCTGGGCAATGATCTGGTCGGATAAATCGCCCAACGAGACCCGAAGGGTGCGGATCCCCGCCGCAGTTATGCGCTTGGCGTCAACTTTGACTTCTTGGGAGTCCTTGTCGGAATCCTTGTCCTTGTCGTCGGCCTTTGCGGTCTTGGAAGAAGTGCCCGGCAGCACATAGCGGTCGAGGGCCACGCCCAAGCCCACCGCCACGACCAGGCAAACCGCCAAAATGGCGAGCGGGCGAAGGGTAAAAGGGTCTGGTTTCATGGGGGACTCGCGGGCAGGCGCGTGAACATTGACCCTGTAGTGGCTACAGGGTCAAATCTAACAGACTGGAAACCCAAGCCTCCGGTCCGTCATGCCCGCCTCCCGCCCTGAATCCCAGCCCCTGACCGCCTTGCCTCGAATGGCCGCAAGCGTCGGCTTTCTGGCTGCGCTTTTCGCCCTCCTGGGCTGTGCACCCCAGGGCGTATCCTACCCCCAGCCCGGCATGGCGATCTGGAAAGATGGCGCCGGCGGATCAATCGAGGGACGCGCGACCCTTCGGTCCGGCTCATCCGGCTATGCCAGAAACTGCGCTGGCTTCGACGCCTATGTCGTTCCGGCCACCCCGGAAACCACAGCCTTCATCCGGGAGCATTTCGGCCGAACCGAAAACGGCTTCGCCCCGAGCGTGTCCTTGCAGGACTCATTGGGGCAATTCGTCACCAACAGCGGCGGCGGGCGGGTGGCGTGCCGCGAGGACGGCACCTTCGCCTTCGCCGGTGTCGCGCCTGGACACTACTATGTTCTTGCAGACATCAAATGGTTGCTGCGCTGGGCTCACGAAGGCGGCACCCTTTCCACCGTCGCGGATGTCTCTGCCGCGCATTCCAGCAGCGTGATGATCGATGTGTCCCGCTGACGTAAGGGCACAGGCCAGAATTCTGCGCCTCGCGCTCGGCCTGAACCTGGCGATGTTCGTCGTCGGGCTGGGCGCGGGCCTGGTGGTGCATTCCAGCGCACTGATTGCCGATTCCCTGGATATGTTGGCGGACGCCGGCGCCTATGCGATTGCCCTGGTCGCACAGCAACGCGGCCCGGCCTTCAAGGTAAGCGCCGCACGGGCCAGCGGCTTTGTCCTCACGGCGCTGGGCTGCGCCGTTCTTGTCGACGTTGTCCGCCGGGCATTCTTTGGAGTCCCGGCAGACGGCACGATCATGACGGTGATCGCCTGCCTCTCGCTCGCGACGAATCTATATGTATTGCGCAAGTTGGGCACCATCCAGGGCGAAGGGATTCATTTGCGCGCCACGTGGATATTCACGCGTGCCGATGTGGTCGCAAACATCTGCGTGATTGTTTCGGGGCTTATCGTGGGCGTGACGGGATCCGGCTATGCCGATCTGATCGTAGGCGCCGGCATCGCGATATACGTCCTTGCCGAAGCCCGAGAGATTTTCGTGGAGGCTCGCCAGTCCGAACGTGGCGAGAACCTCAATGTTTCGACGCGGGCCTAGAGCAAGCGCTATATTCTTTAGCCATTGCCGCTTCCACTGCAACAAGACGCAGCCTGACCCCCGGCACGCGCTTCTTGAATTGGTGGACAGGGTACGTCGCCATAAGAACAGAACACACAGCAGTCGCCAGCTTTGGGTTTCAGGACCGCCCCGCAACTCTTGCAGTCATAGAAATACTGACAGGCATCGGTGGGCATGGCTTCACGCTCGCGATGACCACAAGCCGGACAGGTTATGGATGATTGCAGCACCGGGTCAGACATAGATGTAGCCATAATAGAACAGCACCGCGCCGATCAGCCAAACGGTGCCGGTTATCGCCCAGGCCGCCGGCTTCATGGTCCGGCGCTGCCGCCATAGCAGGATGGCCGCCCCGCCCAATCCTATCAGCGCCACGGCAATAAACGCCGTCCGATGAAAGACGGCGAACAGGCCGATCCCGGCCAGCCACGCTGTTCCCAATCCGAAGCCGGCCAGCAGGAAGGGCAGCGCACAGCAAGAGGCAAGACCAAAGGCCGCGCCAATTCCGCCCAAGGTCAGCAGGGCCGCAGCGGAGCCGGAGATACGAGCGGGCGGCGGCGCCGAGGCAACAGAATTGGGCATAGCGTACCTTCTTGAGGTCCAGGATGCGCTATTCTAGCGTCTGTAGTCGCTACAGACACAAGTGCAAAATGAGGACGCATTCATGGGACAAGAGCGGATTGCGATCGGCGAGCTGTCGCGGCAAACCGGCAATAACATCGAGACGATCCGCTATTATGAACGGATCGGCCTCGTCCCCGCGCCGCCGCGGCAAGGACGCTATCGCAGCTACGGCCCAGAGGATATCGGCAGGTTGCGGTTTGTATGGCGGGCGCGACGGCTCGGCTTCACATTGGATGAGGTACGTGCGCTCCTCCGCTTGGCCAAGGGTGGCCGAACATCCTGCCGTGCGGTGCGTTCTTTGGCAGCCGACCACCTTGCCGATGTAAAGGCCAAGATCACCGATCTGCGCCGGATGGAGCGTGTTCTGGCCGATGCGGTTCGGGCTTGCGACACCGGTAAGCTCCCGGTCTGCCCGCTTATTGAGAGCTTGTATGCCGCGGCCCCTTCACCAGAGCATAAATCGCCGGGATCACGATCAGCGTGAGGACGGTTGAAGACAACATCCCGCCGACGAGCGGCACCGCGATGCGCTTCATCACCTCCGAACCCGTGCCCACGCTCCACAGTATCGGCAGCAGGCTCGCCATGATGGCAACGACCGTCATCATCTTGGGTCGCACCCGCTCCACCGCGCCTTCGATAATAGCGTGATAGAGGTCGTCGGCAGTGAGGGGCCGGCCTTCCGCCTTACGCTGCGCGATCATTTCGTTGAGCGCGCTATCCAGATAGATCAGCATGACCACGCCGGTTTCGGCGGCGACGCCGGCTAGGGCGATAAAGCCGACCGCCACCGCCACGCTCATGTTGAATCCCATCCAGTACATAAGCCAGAAGCCGCCTGTGAGCGCGAAGGGCACGGACAACATGACGATCAAAGTTTCGGTGAGGCGTCGGAAATTGGCGTAGAGCAGCAGGAAGATCACCAGCAGGGTGATGGGGATGACGAACTTCAGGCGGGCAGCGGCGCGCTCCAGATATTCGAACTGCCCGCTCCATTCGACGTGATAGCCGGCCGGTAGCTTGACCTGGTCTTGAACCGCCTTGCGGGCGTCCTCGACATAGCCGCCCAGGTCGCGGCCCTGCATATCGACATAAATGTAATTCACGAGCTGGGCGTTTTCGGTGCGGATCGAGGGTGGGCCTTGGGCGATGGTGACAGAGGCGACCTGGCCCAGCGGGATGGACGTGCCATCCGGTGTATTGACCAGCACTTGGCTGGCGATAACCTGCGGATCGTCCCGGAAATCGCGCGGATAGCGCACGATGACCCCATAACGCTCGCGGCCCTCCACCGTTTCCGTCACCATCTCGCCGCCCAGCGCGGTCCGCACCACATTCTGTACGTCATCGATGGAGAGACCGTAGCGCGCGAGCGCGGCACGGTCGGGCTCGATATTAAGGTAGTAGCCGCCCAGCACCCGTTCCGCGAAAGCGCTGGTGGTGCCCGGCACTTTGCGCACCACCCGCTCGATCTCTTGGGACAGGCGATCGATTCCGGCGAGGTCGGGTCCATAGACCTTGACGCCGACCGGGGTGCGGATGCCGGTGGAGAGCATGTCGATGCGAGCTTTGATCGGCATGGTCCATGCGTTGCTGACCCCGGGGAATTGCAGCGCTTGGTTCATGTCGGCGATCAGTTTGTCCACTGTCATGCCCTTGGGCCAGGATTCCTCCGGCTTGAGATTGATGACGGTCTCAAACATCTCGACCGGCGCCGGATCGGTGGCGGTTTCAGCGCGCCCGGCCTTACCGAATACCGATTCCACTTCCGGGAAGCTCTTGATAATCCGGTCCTGTACTTGGATCAGTTCCGCAGCTTTGGTGATGGACATGCTGGGCAAGCTGACCGGCATGTAGAGCAGCGTCCCTTCATTGAGTGTCGGCATGAACTCGCTGCCGATGCGGGTGACCGGATAGGCGGAAGCCGCCAGCGCGATAAACGCAACGGCAATGGTCAGCTTGCGGTGGCGCAAGACCCAATCTATCACCGGCCGGTACAGCCAGATGAGTGCCCGGTTCACCGGATTTTTCTGCTCCGGCATGATCCGGCCGCGCACAAATAGGATCATCAATACCGGCACCAGGGTGACCGACAGCAATGCGGCCGCGCCCAGCGCAAAGGTGTGAGTATAGACCAGCGGCTTGAACATCCGGCCTTCCTGCTCCTCCAAGGTAAAGACCGGCAAGAAGGACACGGTGATAACCAGCAAGCTGAAGAACAGCGCCGGTCCAACTTCCTTCGCCGCTTTGATGAGAATTTCGGTTCGGGGTTCGTCCGGTCCGGCCCGCTCTAGCCGCTTGTGGGCATTCTCGATCATCACAATGGCGGCATCGACCATGGCGCCGACCGAGATGGCGATGCCGCCCAGGCTCATGATGTTGGAACTGATGCCTATCAGGTGCATCACGATATAGGCCATCAAGACGCCGATCGGCAGCATGATGACGGCGACCAGCGCGCTACGGGCATGCAACAAGAACACCAGGCACACCAGCGCAATGATGACACTCTCCTCGATCAGGGTGTGCTTGAGGGTGTCAATCGCACGGTAGATCAGGTTTGAGCGGTCATAGACTGGCAGGATCGAAACGCCTTTCGGCAAGCCGCCGGCAATGTCCGCAATCTTCTGCTTGATGTTTTTGATGACTGTCAGGGCGTTCTCACCGTCACGCTGGAGCGCGATGCCGGCCGCAACTTCTCCCTGGCCATTCAGTTCGGTCAGGCCACGGCGCTCGTCGGGACCAAGCTCCACATGCCCCACATCTTTGAGCAGCACGGGTGTTCCGTTCTCGCTTTTGAGGACGATATTCTCGATATCGCCGATGCCTTTGAGGTAGCCCCGACCGCGCACCATATATTCGCGTTCGGTCATTTCGACGGTGCTGCCGCCGACATCGATGTTGCCGGCGCGGATGGCGTTAGTAATCTGGGACAGTGGAATATTGAAAGCCCGCAGCTTGGCCGGATCGACCACCACCTGATACTGCTTGACGAAACCGCCGACGCTGGCGACTTCCGCCACGCCGCTCGCTTTGGTGAGTTGGTAGCGGATGAACCAGTCCTGGATGGACCGCAGTTCGGCCAGCGTGTGTTGAGCCCCGATTACGGCATATTCAAACACCCAGCCCACGCCGGTCGCATCTGGCCCTAGTGACGGCGTGACGCCAGACGGCAGGCGTTTTTGCGCGAAGTTGAGATATTCCAGCACGCGGCTGCGCGCCCAATAGATGTCGGTGCCGTCCTCGAACACAACATAGACAAACGACACACCGAAAAACGAGAAGCCCCGCACCACTTTCGATTTGGGGACCGCCAGGAGCGCCGTGGTGAGCGGATAAGTCACCTGGTCCTCCACCACCTGAGGCGCCTGACCGGCATATTGGGTATAGACGATCACCTGCGGATCGGAGAGATCGGGGATGGCATCAAGCGGCGTGTTGAACACCGCCCAGACGCCCCCACCGATGACAATAGCGGTTATCAGGAGGATGACCAGGCGATTGCGCGCCGACAGTTCGATGATGCGCGCGATCATTGCACGGTCCCGTTCGCGCTCTGGTCCGATGTGAAGGTCTGCAAGGCGGCACGCAGGTTGCTTTCCGCATCAATCAGGAAATTGGCACTCACCACCACCTGTTCGCCGGGTTTGAGGCCGCTCAGAATTTGGGCCTGGCCGTCCCCACGCGCACCTATCTTGATGGCCCTGGGCTCGAAGCGCCCCTGCCCCTTCACAACCAGCACCACCTGGCGCGTGCCGCTGTCGATGATCGCAGAATCCGGCACCGCCAAGATCGCGCCAGAACCGGCGGGAGCGTCGATGGCGACCGTCGCGTACATGGACTCCCGCAAACGGCCATCGGGATTGGGCAGAACTATGCGCACGCGGCCGGTGCGGGTGTTGGCGGTCAAAGCCGGATAGAGGAAACCCACCGTGCCGCGGAAACTTTGGCCTGGAAAGGCCACGAAGCTGACATTGGCGGACTGGCCCTTCTGGACTTGGCCCAGATCCTGCTCGGCCACATCGGCCATCACCCAGACTTTGGAAAGATCTGCGATCTTGAACAACGGATCGCCGGTGTTAAAGCGCATCCCTTCAATCGCGGGCTTCTCGATGACGACGCCCGAACGGGGCGCCGAAATGATGATCTCGCGGGTGGCGCGGCCGGTGCGTTTGATTTCCGCAATGGCGGAGTCGGGGATGCCGTAATTGCGCAGATTTGTGAGAGCCCGCGCCTGGGCGTCCTCGTCATGCTGTTGCAGCGCCACAATGTAATCGACTTCCCGCGTGACGATGTCCGGCCCCATGCGGGTGGTCACGTCCGGGGTCTGCACCCAGACTTGCGCCAGCGGCTGGCCCGCGTGGACAACGGTGCCGGTGGTGGAGACGAACAGCTTTTCGACAAAGCCATCGAACTTGGTGTTGACGATGGCGAGGCTGTCTTCGGCGGCCTGAACGCTTCCCGTCGCGCGAATGCTGCGCGAGAGGGCCGGACGGGATTCGACTGGAATGGTGCGGACACCCAGCATTTGCAAACGCGCCGGGCTGACGGTTACCACCCCGGCTTCATCTTCGCCTTCATAGACCGGGATATAATCCATCCCCATCGAGTCCTTCTTAGGCACTGGCGAGGTGTCGGGAAGCCCCATGGGGTTGCGGTAGTATTTGATCTTCTTTTGCGCCGGCGTGGCGCTCGTCTGCGGAAGGGCTGGCTCGGCATCGGCATAGACCGGCTTGTAGTCACGCCCATCCGCACTCTTCTTCGGGGTCTGCGAATAGTCCGGCTTGCCGTCCGGGTCTTGATAATAGAGTGGCGTGCGCGCTGCGGACTGCTGCGGAGCGGCAGGCGTTTGTACCACGGCTGCCTCTGGCTTTGCTTCGGACACACCCGAATGAAACCAGTATCCGGCGCCGGCGCCAGCACCCACAAGCAGGACAGCGGCGATGGCGAGTGTAAAAGTCTGGACCCGAAAGGTTTGCATGACGAACTCCGGTGTGGCTAGCCCGCCGCCGCACCGCCCGGCGCGAAGCCGGACGGTGCGTGGCTTGGACATCAAGGGGTGAGTTTGACGGTGACGCTCCCGCTGACGGTCTGGGCGACGCCCTGGACCTTGGCGGCGAAGGTGAGCGCCCAATTGTCCGGCTTGTTCCAGACCGGGCCATTGCTGACTTCGAAGCTGTAGGTGCCTGGCGGCTTTTCGCCGAGCGCTTTGATGGGTGCGGTCATACCGGCCATGTTGATCGGCCCCATATCGGCGCGCGACTGGATGATGATCGCACCGGGGACCGGCTTGCCGTCATGCATCAGCCGCACCGCGACGACGCTCTTGCCGGCGCCGGCGGATTTGGCCGGTCCGGCCAGCTCAAATTGATAGCCGGTGGTGGCAGCCGCGGACTTCGGGCCTTTCATGGCCATGCCCATGTCATCGGCGGCGAAGGATGGAAGAGCCGCCGCCGTCAGCAGCAGGCTTATTGCGGTCACAGAAAAAAGCTTCACGTCATGCTCCTTTGGTTGTGCCGGCCCGAACCATTCGAGCCGCAGTCGAAAAAGGCCGGCGGCCGCGTTCAGCGGCCGCCGGAGATTGCTCAGCAGATGGTGGTGCTGCCCGAGATGTCCGCGCCATCAAGCTGCGCGACCAGCTTGATGTTCGCGCCAGGCTCGGCCTCGCTGCCCTCATAGGTGAAACGACCCTCGCCATCAGGCGTGAGCGCGATCTTTCGCTCAATGAAGCGGGGCTCGCCCTTTCCTGGCAGCCACAGCCGGCGAACGGCAAAGACCTGCGCGTTGGCGACGGACTTGCCGGTCGTTTCGTCAACGAGACGAACCTTGACCGTGTCTCCCGACAGACAATCGGCTTGTTTGAACTTGTAGTTGGTAGACGCCCAAGCGGTGTTGGCCGCCAGGGAAAGTGCGCCGGCAATCGCAAGGCCAAGAAGCCCCGCATGCTTTTTCATGCTGATAGTCATTGTGTTCTCCGTATCGCGCACGAAGGCGCGAGATTGATTGCTTGAGATCATTGGGATTGAGACGCTTCGTGGGGTGCCTGATGTTATGCAGGCGTGCGAAGCGTTCAGGCGCACGCGCTCGCTGTCAGCGAGTCGTTACGCGTCTCAGGCGCGGAGAATGGGAGGTGGAAGTGCGGGCGGTGACCCGAATCCGTCCGGGTTCACATTGCCTGCGAACACACCGGAATCGCGACGATAGAGCAAAGACGCGGGAACGATTTCCGGCGCCAGCCCGATGTTGACGGCGCAGCCGGCGCAAACAGCGCAGGAACCGTCGTTGCTTTTGCAGGGCGCTTGCTTGGCAGGTGCGCCCTTATCAGCCATCGCCATGCCGGCGCAGCCATCCTGCATCGCCATGTCCGACATCATCATGGACGTACCGGGCATGGAGTCCATGGCCGGCATAGCCAAAGCGGGCGCGGCACCGCTGAGGAAAACCCCCAGCGCCACGACCAATGCGGCGACCCGCCGTCCAAGAAAGCGACCGAACATGGCGCGGACCATACGTCCTGGAACCTTGCCGATCAAGGATCGCCTGATGGAATGAAGAATTCGTGGGGTTTGGCGGCCTGCCATCATGGCTTAACCAAGCGCCGTCCAGCGCAGGCGCAGTGCGTTACCGATCACTGACACCGAACTGAGGCTCATCGCGGCGGCCGCGATGACAGGGCTCAGAAGCAGCCCGAAGGACGGATATAGGACACCTGCCGCAATCGGTATTCCAATCACATTGTAGATGAAGGCAAGCACCAGGTTCTGGCGAATATTGGACATGGTGGCGCGGCTGAGCACACGCGCCCTGGCTATGCCAGCGAGATCGCCTTTGACCAGGGTAACCCCCGCGCTCTCCATCGCCACGTCTGTGCCTGTGCCCATGGCGATACCGATGTCGGCTTCGGCCAGCGCCGGGGCATCATTCACCCCATCGCCCGCCATCGCCACCACCGCGCCCTCGCTGCGGAGTTTACGCACAACGGCATTCTTGCCATCGGGCAGCACGCCGGCTTCTACCTCCGTAATGCCGAGTTTGCCGGCGACGGCCTGAGCCGTGGTGCGGTTGTCGCCAGTCAACATCACGATATGGATGCCCTCGTCACGCAAAGTCTTGAGCGCATCCGGCGTTGTGACCTTGATGGGATCGGCGATAGCGAGCACACCCGCCCCCCGGCCATCGATGGCGACGAACATGGCCGTGGCGCCATCGCGGCGGAAGGTTTCGGCCCGGTTGTCCAGTGCAGCCGCATCAACGCCCAGGTCTTTGAGCAATGCTGACGTTCCCACCGCCACTTGCCGGTTATCGACCTTGCCGGTGATGCCTTTGCCGGTGACTGATGCAAATTCTGACACTGCGCCAAGGGTGATATTCTTTTCGTTGGCGGCGGCAACGATGGCGGCCGCCAGCGGATGTTCGCTGGCCCGCTCCAGGCTGGCGGCCAGCGAAAGCAATTCGGTTTCCGAGACGCCTTCCGCCGGAACCATGGCAACAAGTCGGGGCCTGCCTTCGGTCAGGGTGCCGGTCTTATCCACGACCAAGGTATCGACTTTCTCGAACCGCTCCAACGCCTCAGCATTCTTGATGAGAATGCCGGCGCCGGCGCCCTTGCCGACCCCGACCATGATCGACATGGGAGTCGCCAATCCCAGAGCGCAGGGGCACGCAATAATGACGACGGATACCGCCGCGACCAGGGCGGAGGCCAGAGCAGGCGAGGGCCCCCAAATCATCCATGCGGCAAAGGCGATGACGGCGACCGCGATCACTGCCGGAACGAAGATGGCCGAAACCTGATCGGCCAGCCGCTGGATGGGGGCACGGCTGCGCTGGGCTTCCGACACCATCGCCACGATGCGCGCCAAAACCGTATCGGAGCCGATCTTCTCGGCACGCATGACAAGTGCGCCCGTGCCGTTGACTGTGCCGCCGATCAGCCTGCCGCCCTCTTCCTTTTCTACCGGCAGAGATTCGCCGGTCACCATAGATTCATCGACAGCGCTGGTGCCCTCCAGAACGATGCCGTCCACCGGCACACGGCCGCCGGGCTTTATCCTCAGGCGGTTACCGACCGCGACGGCATCGAGCGCAATTTCTTCCTCGCTATCGTCCTCGCGCAATCGCACCGCTCGCGGCGGCGTCAGGTTCAGCAAGGCGCGGATCGCGCCGCCAGTCTGGGATCGTGCCCTCAATTCCAGCACTTGACCCAGCAGCACCAGCACCGTGATGACTGCCGCGGCCTCGAAATAGACTGGCACGAGTCCATCCATCTTGAGGGCGTCCGGAAAGATGTCTGGGATGAGGGTGGCGACCAAGCTGTAGCTATAGGCCGCGCCGATGCCCAGCGCGATCAGCGTGAACATGTTGAAGGAGCGGTTTCGCAACGACGCCCAGCCGCGCGCGAAGAACGGCCAGCCGCCCCACAGAACGACCGGCGTGCTCAACGTCAACTGAATCCATGTCGATAAGGTCGGTGATAGCAGCCGACCAAGGTCCAGAAAGTGCCCGCCCATCTCCAGAACGAACACCGGCACTGTCAGCGCCAAACTGAACCAGAAGCGGCGTGACATTTCGGTCAGTTCTGGGTCAGGTCCGGTGCTGGCGGTGGCCACTAGCGGCTCCAGTGCCATTCCGCAGATCGGACAATGACCCGGCCCCTTTTGCCGAATTTGGGGATGCATCGGGCAGGTATAGATTGCATCACTGTCGGTCGCCTTAGGCGCCGCATGATGGTGATGCGGGTCGCTGGCGCTCTTTCCGACATATTTGCTGGGATCGGTGGCGAACTTCCTCCTGCAACCCTCGCTGCAAAAGAAATAGGTCTCGCCGTCACGCTGCACTTGGTGTTTTGAGGTCGCCGGATCGACCTGCATGCCGCAAACCGGGTCTGCCCGCGTAGCGCCCGGCGCCTGGTCATGCGCCCCGTGGTGATCGCCGCGCCCGACTGCGTTTTCGTCGCCGCAGCAGCCGGCCTGCGCGGGTTGGTCCTCGTGCGCGGTCGCAGTCTCCAACTTTTTCGTGCCGCAGCCACAGCCGCCGCCGGGCTGGACGGGCGGCTGGGGCGCCTGATTGGTCGCCGGCTTTTTGGCGCCGCCGCAGCAGCCACCGCCCGAATGCTCGGATTCCACCATGTTCGCTCCCTTGAAAAATATACCCTATGGGGGTATATTGGGATGATGAGAGATGACGTCAAGTCCGCCGTTCGCAAGCGCCTCAACCGCATCGAGGGCCAAGTCCGTGGTCTCACCAAAATGGTGGACGAGGACCGATACTGCATAGATGTGATTACCCAGATCGACGCACTGCAGGCCGCCCTCGATCGAGTTGAGCGCGATATTCTGCGCGACCATATCGGTCATTGCGTGGAGCATGCCATTGCTTCCGGCAACAAAGCCGACCAGCGGCAAAAGGTCAGCGAGTTGATGGAGTTGCTGGAGCGGGCGGCGCGGTAAGCATGGGCGGTCGGGACTGGCGCAACCTGCATCGTTTCTTTGCCCGCTTGCACGGCGGCAAATTGGACGAAACCACCGAGTGCTACCCGTCCGAAGACTTTCCATGCACATATGCCGCCTATGCCGCCGCCACCGCGCATGCCAGCGACATGCTCCAGCAACACGGGCCGCGTTCACCCGAGTTTGTCCAGGCCGACATTGCCAGTATGCGGTTGTTCCATCGGGCCAAGAAAATGCAAGGCTTGAAGAAAACCGCTTGAAAATAGGTTGTTTTCTGCTGTTCGAAACCACCGGAAACCTCAGCGGTGATACGCAGGCCTGCTTCCGAACCCTCTCAATTTGAAGACATATTTCTCGTGGAACCGGGAATGGCCTAACCCGTTGCACTTGCGTCTGGCTACTAGGGTTACAGGGGAGGGCGGAATGGAAAGCAAGCAAAAGGGCATGGGAATGAGTTACGGAAGGTTCTTCGCAATGATCGTCACCTCCACCGTGGTGATGTTCGGCCTTATGTACCTCAATACCTATGCACTCGATCATGTCGAGTTCAGCCAAACCCGCAGTTGGATGGCTTTGGTCATGGGCGCCACAATGGCGATCATCATGATCGGCTTCATGTGGGGCATGTATCAAAGCCGCCGCGCCAACATCGCGATTGTAGTGGGCAGTATAGCGGTGTTTGCGATCTCTCTCTGGCTCGTTCGTAGTCAAGAAACGGTGGACGACGTGAGCTATATGAAGGCGATGATTCCTCACCATTCGATCGCCATCATGACCAGCGAACGCGCGCACATCAAGGATCCTGAGGTCCGCAAATTGGCGGACGGCATTATTGACGCGCAGATTCGGGAAATCGTCGAGATGAAGCGGTACATTGCGCGCCTTGAGAAACAACCTACGCCGAGCAACGCGCCTGACCTGGCCTCCTATCGTGCGCGAAATGTCCCTCCGCCGCCGCCCCAGACGGATGCGAGCACTGGCATCGACACATTGCGCATTGATCGTTGATCGGAGCGAAGACCGAGACCAAATAACAGCGCTGATTAGCACTATAAGTTATTGGGCTGTCGCCGGCGCAAGAGTTCCTAGCCACGCGACAAGCATCAGGATGGCAACGCCGGATAGAGTCTCAAGGCGGACGCTGCGGCGAAGATGGGCAAGGCTGGTCGCAAGGTCAGCCTCGCCGTCAACGGCATGAGCGAGCATGGGTGTGTGGCGGAAACGGTTGCGTGCCGCGAGCCAAAGCATGGCAACAAAAAGGGCCAGCTTTAGCGTCAGCAGCTGCCCATAAGGCATCGAAAACGCCTTCGGGATGTTCAATCCGACCAGGAAGGCGCTGTTAATCAGGCCCGATGCCACGATGATGGCGACTAGGAATGTTCCGATTCCGGCAAAGGATGCGAGAGAGGTTACAAGCCGCCAGGTTTCGATAACCGGTGGGGCGTTGTCGCGTGAGGCAATCCAGAATATCGCCAAAGCGCCGAGCCAACCGGCGGCGGCAAGAGAATGCGCGATGTCGCCGGACAGATGCAGCCAACCTGCTCCGCCCTCGGTTGCCGCTCCGTGTCCCATCCAAGCGAAGCTTGCGCAGATGATCGCGCCAAGGATCGCCGTGAGGCCGAAAAGGCGCCGACCCCCTGGCAACAAGACGGCGAGAAGTAAGGCAACGAGCGCCAGAATCCCACGAACAATGGATGATTTACCGAACGACATTCCAAACAATGCCGAATAGAGGGCGTCGTTTTGAAAGATGCCCGAGATTGATCCAGCGAGATTGGCGGTCTGGATCAAGAATTGCAGCGGCGCCGCCAGAAGAAGGGCCAGTGATGCGCCAATGATAAGCGACTTCGCCCATGCCAATTCCGCGGGCTTGGCGTCAAGTGGAAGCAATTTACCGAAAAGAAGGAAAAGCGACGATCCGAACAGGATCATCGCTCCGCTAAACTGGATAAACCGAAGTCCGATGATGGCCCAATCGAGGGAGATCATTTCACGGTAAAATTGAATGAACCTTCGATCTTGTGGCCGTCATCGACGGCCGTCGCATGCCATGACAGCTTGTAAGTACCCGACATGAATTTGCCCATCGGTGTGCCGGTGATGGTTTTACCATCGTCGCTCAATTTGCCAGAGAGTTTGATGCTCATCCCGTCACTCATCGAAAGCGAGAAACCGGAAAAGGCCGGGACAATCTTTTCGCTGAATGTCACTGAAAGCGTTTTCGGCGCGGCGACCGTCGTGTTCGGCGCCGGGTCCGAAGAGACCAGAGCCGCGTGCGCGAATACGGGCGCAGTCAGGGAAAGCGAGAGACCGCCCGCAAGGACGAGGGGGGCCAGTTTCGAGTGGAGACGCATGCAAAAGCCCTTTCGAGGTTGTTCGGGCTATATACGCAAAGCCATCCCCTATCCCTCTTGGGCTTAATATCCCCCGATTTTTATCCATTTCCGGCAAGGCGTTCTCTGGCAGAATAGAGGGATTGCGCCGCCTCCCGCGTACGAGGGGGCAGACGGAGGTTCCATGCTTGAACAAGATTTGACTGCCCTCGATGCGCGTGAAGCCAGACGGCTCGAGCAGCTCGAAACTGACATCTGGCGGCGTGAACGAATTATCGCTTCTGCGAAGCGCTTTCTGGCGTCCGGACAAGCTCTGATCCTCTGCTTTGCCATTCTCGCAAGCGCTGCTGCTGGGATTGTGATCGCCACGCGAGCAGCGCGGCCGACCTTGAGTCACGAGGAAAGCCTCGCACCCTCGCATCTGCTTTTGGGGACCAAACCATGATCCCCTGGCGCTTTATCTTTATCATGCTTCTTGTTACGGCGCTCGGAGGCGGCCTCGCCGGCTGGGCGGGGGTCGAATACGGCCTGCACCGCGCTGCCAGCCAAGACAATCTTGATACCGTTCTGCACCGCGACCTCGATCTAACGCCGGACCAAGGCAAGCGTATCGAAGCCTATGAGGCGAGTTTCGCGCATGATCGCGTTGGCTATGAGACGGAAATGCGGGAGGCGAACAAAACACTCGCCCACGCGCTCACCAACGGGAACGGAGACGACCCCGAGATGAAAGCCGCAATTCAGCGCTTTCATACGGCGATGGCCGCGCTGCAGCTGCGCACTGTGCAGCATGTGCTTTCGATGAGGTCCGTATTAACTCCCGACCAGAAAGTTATTTTTGATCGCACGATCAATCAATCCCTTGGCGCCTCAGCTCCGTGAAAGTCACGGGAACGGAAAGCGACGAAGAGATCGCCGCTGTCGCCAAACGAGGCGAACGCAGCGCTTTCGATGCGCTTGTAAATCGCCACAAGGCCGCGATCTATCGCTTCGTGCGCCGCTATATAGGTCATAGTGACGATGCCTATGACGTTTTGCAGGATTGTTTTATCGCGAGCTGGCAGGCTTTGCCGCGCTACGATACGGCTCGCCCTTTTCTGCCCTGGCTGCGCGTGATCGCTCTCAACAAGTGCCGTGACTTCACTCGACGCCAAAAAGTGCGTCGCCTTTTTCTAAGAGCCTTCGCCCTTGAGGCCAATGAGGCGCAGCAAATCTCGGTGCTCGATTCGGGGGAACGCGATCCAAAAGATGACCGCCTGAGCCGCCTGGATGAAGCCATATCGCGGCTGGATGCCTTCTATAAAGAGCCTCTTTTGTTGACCACGGTAAGTGGTCTATCGCATATCGAAGCCGCCACCCTGCTCAAGACCACTCCAAAAGCAATCGAGATGCGCATTTACCGGGCGCGAAAGAAACTTTTGGAGAATATCGAGGAAAATGAGGGGGAGGGATAGCAGGGGCCGGTGCGTACTACCGGAAAGGTTCCAGCCAGGATGCTCCCCTTGCCTCACTTTGATCCGCCTTTTTCCCTGAGCCGACGCCGTTTTGTCGAAGGAACTGCGACACTCGGAATAGCAGCCGCCGTCGGGTCGCCGTTCGCGAAAGCTTTTGCGGCGACCGGCCCCGTAACCCTGACCGGCGACAAGTTCGCCCTTTCAATTGGCTCAATGCCGTTCAACGTGACAGGCCGTGCCCGTACAGCGACTGCCGTCAATAGTTCGGTGCCGGCTCCGATCCTGCGGTTCCGCGAGGGCGATACCGTGACGCTCAATGTCACAAATCGCCTCAACGAGCCGACTTCTATCCATTGGCACGGGTTACGGCTGCCAAACATTATGGACGGTGTTCCTGGGCTCACCTTTAAAGGCATCATGCCGGGCGAAACCTTTACTTACCGTTTTCCGATCATCCAGAGCGGCACCTATTGGTATCACAGCCATAGTGGGATGCAGGAGCAGACTGGCCTCTATGGACCGCTAATTCTCGAGCCCAAGGAGAAAGACCCTTTTACCTATGATCGGGACTATGTGGTCATGCTTTCCGATTGGACCGACGAAGATCCCATGGAGATCGTCTCCAATCTCAAACAACAGAGCGACTATTATAATTACGGACAGCGCACGCTCGGCACCTTCATCTCGGATGTGAAACGTGACGGTCTTGGCGCAACGCTCAAGGATCGCTTCATGTGGGGCGATATGAATATGAGCCCTACCGACATTATGGATGTGACGGGTGCGACTTATACATTCCTCATCAATGGCCAGCCACCGGCGGCATCATGGACCGGCCTTTTCTCACGTGGCGAACGGCTGCGCCTCCGCTTTATCAACGGCTCATCGATGTCCACTTTTGATGTGCGTATCCCCGGCCTCAAAATGACTATCGTGCAGGCCGATGGGACGAACGTTTCGCCGGTCGATGTCGAGGAGTTCCGCATTGGCGTTGCTGAAACATTCGACGTTCTCGTCACGCCAAGCGATGAAGCGCACGCCATCTTTGCGCAGGCCCAAGACCGCTCCGGTTATGCGAAAGCCATTCTAGCCATTCGCGAAGGAATGACGGCAAGCGTACCGCCGATGGACCCGCGTCCACTTCGTTCGATGGCCGACATGGGCATGGATATGAGCAGCATGGATATGGGCGGCATGTCGATGGGTGGGATGGACATGTCGGGCGGAAAAGCGACGCCGGGGATGGACATGTCCGGCGGCCAGTCCATGCAGATGAACATGGACGATAAACCGATGTCCGGGATGGACATGGGCGGGGGCAAGTCCATGCCGGAAATGAATATGGATCATGGCTCCATGCCCGGGATGGATATGGGCAGTATGCAAAAGATGCCCCCAGCCGTGCCGAGCACCAATGCCGATGGGATCGATCCAATGACGCTCTCCGGTAAACCTTCCGTCGATAACGTCGCCATGAAGTCAGCCGGCCGGCAAAGCGAAGCCGGAACCGGGCTGGATGGAAACGGGCGGCAAGTTCTCACCTATTCCCAGCTCTCGGCTCTCAAGAAGTCTGAACTAGGCCCGCCGACACGCGAGCTGCAATTTCATCTCACCGGCAATATGGAGCGCTGGACGTGGGGCTTCGACGGTAAGCGGTTCTCTGAGGCCGAGCCGATCAATATCAAACTTGGTGAGCGTGTCCGCTTTCTGCTTATTAACGACACCATGATGGAGCATCCAATTCATCTGCATGGTTTCCTGTTCGAGCTAGACAATGGGCAGGACGCAATGCCGATGAAACACACGATCAATGTCAAGCCTGGTGAAAAGGTCGGTGTGATCTTTACAGCCGATGTCCCCGGCTATTGGGCCTTCCATTGCCATCTTCTCTACCACATGGAAATGGGCATGTTTCGTACCGTGGTGGTGGCATGAGACGGATTGTCTTGCCAGTTATCGCGTTGACGCTGCTTATTGCCTCGCCGGTCAAAGCCGAAATGTCGATGACGCCGACTGCCGCAGCTCCGTTTGGGGCGCCGGTCGATGACGAGCATGTTTTTTATCACCTCTTGTTCGATCAGCTCGAAGGTCGGCTTGGCAACAATGCCAGCTTCAAGTGGGAAGGTGAAGGTTGGGGCGGCACCGACATGAACCGCATCGTGTTGAAGAGCCAAGGCGAGCTGTCGAAAGGTGTGCTCGAAGACGGCGATCAGGAATTGCTGTATGCCCGTCCGATCAGCACCTATTTCAACCTACAAGGAGGGGTACGCTACGACCTCGATTCAGGTCCGGGGCGCGGTTGGGCGGCGTTCGGGATCGAAGGCCTCGCGCCGCAATTCTTCCATGTCAGCGCAACGGGATATGTACGCGGCGAGGGGTATTTCGCCGGTAAGCTCGAAGGCAGCTATGATATTCTCCTGACACAAACGCTGATTTTACAGCCGCAAATCGAGCTTAACCTTTATTCCAAGCGCGATTCCGCGAGAGGGATAGGTACAGGCCTTGCCGATCTGGATGCCGGCCTTCGCTTGCGTTACGAGATCAGCCGCAAATTCGCGCCGTATATCGCGATGACCTACGAAAACAAATTCGGGGATACCGCAAACTTCGCGCGAGCAGCCGGAGAGCAGGTGTCTGCGCTTCGATTTGGCATCGGTATTCGAACTTGGTTTTGAAACATAATCATTTCAGGAGAGATCCATGACCATGAAGCGGTTCTGTTCGGCTATTGTTTTTGGATTGGTTTTATTGGGAGGCGTTTCAGCAAGTGCCCACGTGCGCGTCAGTCCAACAGATGCCAAGGCAGGTGCCAAGACGGTCTACATGGTTACAATCCCGACCGAAGGAAAAAGCCCAACCTCAAAAGTTGAGTTGGTTTTGCCCCAAGGCGCCTCGCTGATTTCAGTCGATGATGAAGGTAAGCCGTTTGACATTCAGCACCCGGCAGACGGTACGACTGTGATCGTGTGGAGCACTGAGATACCGCCGGGCTGGGCGAAGATGTTTCATTTTACCGTCGTTAACCCAACCGGAGCTTCCGAAATCCCCTGGAAAGCCCATCAGTATTTCAAAGATGGCGCCAAAGCCGATTGGGTTGATGCTCCTGGAGACAAGCGTCCCGCATCGGTCACAAAGCTCAGTCAGTAGTAGTTTCACAACCTAACGCGCGCAATGGATATCCGGTTCAGCGAAGGTGTCAGAATCTGATTTTAAACAAATCACCCTGCGTTTTTGGGGCGTGAGCGGAAACCCAGGGAAACAAGGGCTATGGTTCGGTCAAAAGGCGATCGTGGTGTTTATGAATGGATGTTGGGACTGTCTCCTGAAGGCTGGGCGTGGGAATTTCTGCGGCGCAACACGGACTATATAAGCGATTACGCTGCCTTCAACGGACTGGACGAAAAGGTGGCAGCAAAGGCAGCACTCCGCTGGGGTCTGCTAAAATTCGTCGACCCAGACGTTGACGCCCGAACTGCCATCGTGTTTTGGAGTCCCGCGCACAATCAATCCGTGTTACCTCTCGTGACGGCAGGTGAAGGGCAAAGCGGTTTGAGCAATGTAAGATGCAAGGTCTCCGTACTGCAGACTGCTCACGACGTTCAGCGCCATGTGCTCTTCAGTTGCGATGGCCGATTTCTCCAATTGGCGATTTCCGGGTTGGGAGACTTCGGCTACGTCCGCTATTTGGTGGATGCGGTTCCAGAACATAGTAACACTCGGAAGCTAACTGCATTGCGGCGTCTTGGAGACCTAATTCAGCACAAGCGATTGCGTCCTGAACTCTACAGTCGGCAGCGCCGCGGGCCGAGGCTTTTACACCTGATCGAAATTCTCGATTCCTATGCCAAAGACCCGTCGCATCGCTCAATCGCGCGCTACTTATTTGGCGAAGAGCGATCCAATAAGGAATGGGAACATTTGAGGGATCGCGTCCGCAGGGGCATCGCTGCCGGACGCAAGATGACACAGAGCGGGTATTTGGCTCTTCTTGCTTAGCCGACTCAAGCTGCAAAGTCGGAACTCGCGGTCGTCGACCCTAGATCTTGTGAAAGCCGACGCGCGTCATCCAAGTGGCCCGATCCAAATGGCTTTTCAGAGTCATTCTCGCGGCGTCGGGTTGGATAAGAGGATCAATTTCGAGGATTGCGCGACACATTTCGTCAGCGCTGAGGCCTTCCGTCTGCGCGTCAAGCAACCGAACGTATTGTTGGAAGTGTGCCCGATCATAGTCGGTCACAACGTCATCTGTCGGTGCCAACCGCCGCAGTCCACTAGGGTATACTGAGCCCACCACCTACTCCACGCCCCCCGAATCACTTTCGGCCAAATGGGCAAAAATGGCGAGGTCTGCTCTGAAATATAATGTTCAGCCGCCCGTGCCGTGCCCAATTTTTCGCCAATTTATTTGGCTAACGACGATACATATCAGAGTTGATAAACTCAAATGATGTAAACCGCTGATCTGGCGCGTATGGATATGCGCGTTCTGGTTGGGGACAATGTGCGGCGAACGCGGAAGCTGCGCGGGCTAACCCAAGAGCAATTTGCAGAAAGATCTGGCTTCTCTCAGCAATATTTAAGCAGCTTGGAAAACGGAAGGCGCAATCCGTCAATAATTACGATCTACGAGATCGCGGTCGCGCTAGGAGTCAAGCCCGTCGATCTAGTGCGCCCTCCTCGACGCAGCGTGCGAGCGAGTCGGACAAGTCGCTAGAATATCTCGCGGCAACATTTCCGCTTCTGTTCCTTTCCGCCTGATGTAAGCGGTTGTGTGGGCCATGATGGGCGAAATTGTAAGTTGCGCTTTTCGCCCTTTCGCAGTCGCTCTTTCATTCGCCATAGTCTGAGCCGGGGGGTGCGACACGTGCCTCCTTCGTCGTGCCCTTCGCCTAAAAATTATTGAGGCGTCGGCATGACTAAGCCCAAATTAGGAGGAACTGCGGTCCGAGCGGCGGAACTCTGTCGCGTGGCTCCTTCTAAGCAAGGCCTTGGCCACAAGGGGTTTATCACGAAACTCGCCATATCACGCTCCTTGGGCGCGGGATTGCTTCTAGCAGCGTCTTCGACCCAGGTATCGGCATCGCAGGTTCCGAGGGCGCTGTTTGATCACCTCGCGGCGTCTTGTGCGCCCGGAATACAGCTGCCAACCCTCCGAGCCGTAGCGGCGGTAGAAAGCAATTTCGAACCATGGGCCATTCGAGATAATACAACACATCAAACTTGGTCGCCGCCCAGTCTCCCCGACGCTATCGCCATAGCGACCCAGCGACTACATGAGGGCCATTCCGTCGATGTCGGCCTCATGCAGATCAATTCCAAAAATTTCTCATCACTGAGCTTGAGCTTAAGTGACGCATTCGATGCATGTCGTTCAATGGATGCAGCGCGCCGGATTTTGCTGTCAGCCTATGCGGCAGGTGCCAGCGAGCCAGACCGTCAGGCTGCGATCCTAATTGCTTTCTCACGATATAACACCGGGCGGCCGCTTGCGGGCATTGCCAATGGTTACGCCGATCAAGTGATTGCGGAACAGCATTCCTCGAATTTCGGCAAGCCGACGCCAGTCGAGGAGCCGGTAGCGCAGCAAGCATGGAACGTTTGGGGCGCCGCCGGCGCCCAAACGGGACCGTGGCTCATCGCCACCAATGAATCATCCAATTTCGGAAGGGCTGGGGCTCAACCCACCGACATACGCATCGAAGAGCGTAAGGCGGTGCCACTTTTGGCAAAAGGAGAGCCCTATGAGTTATTTGCTTATCAGGAGAGTGAACTACCTAAGCCGTAATCTTGCGACCCGCGGGCTAACAGCCTCACCGCTCCTGCTTTCACCAAGTTTGGCGTTCGCCCAAACCGTCACGGGCGGTGCCAATCCGCAGACGATGCTAAACAATGTCTGCGCTTTCATCCTCGGCCCGTTCGGCCAGACCCTGGCGGTGCTTGGAATCATCGGCATCGGCGTACTCTGGATGTTTGGCCGCGCCTCCTTGGGCGTGATCGCCGGCATCATCGGTGGTATCGTGATCATGTTCGGCGCTTCCTATCTCGGCCAAACCCTTACGGGAGGCGGCCAGTAATGGAGCCGCTGGAAGTCGACACCCTCTATCTTGCAGCAACCCGCCCGGCGCTCTTCATGGGTGTGCCGCTAATCGTCGGTGTCGGCTTCATGATGCTGGGCGGTTTCATCATCGTCCTGCTCGAAAATCCCCTCTATGAATTGATCTTATTACCGCTATGGCTCGCTGCTCGGGTTCTGGTGGCGCGGGACTACAACGCAGTCGGTGTTGCGCTGTTGTTTCTGCGCACCGCCGGTCGAGGTGTCGATGGTCGACTCTGGGGCGGCGCGTCCGTTGCACCGTTTCCCATCTGCATACCGCGGCGCGGTCGGGGGATGGTCGATGCTCGGTAGCAGCGGCGTCACGGAACGCAGTGGCGAATTATACCTGCCCTTCGTCGGGCATGTTGGGCCGCAGACCGTGTTGTTAGAAGACGGTTCGCTTCTGGCGATGGCTCATATTGATGGCGCTCCCTTCGAGCTGGAGGATCACGCACAGCGCAATGCGAAGTTGCGCGGTCTCAACACCCTTTTCCGCAACATCTCTGACGATAACATTGCAATCTATTCGCACCTTGTCCGCCATCCTGCCGACGAGCTGAAAGGGGCGAAGCGGTTCAATAGCTCGTTCGCTGAAGATCTGAGCGCGACGTATTGCAATCTCGTCCTGAACGGGCACCTATTCCGGAACAGCTACTTCATATCGCTTGTTGTTTCACCGAGAGGGGCGCTCGGACCTGCGGCGGCTCGCCAATTCGCGCGCTGGCGTAAGCGCCCCTCTGAGACAGGCGGAAGGCTCCGTCATGATCTGGAAGAGGTCTGGCAAATTCTTGCATCCGGCCTCGATGGCTTCGGCGTTCGGCGTTTGGGCGTCTATGACTGGCACGGCATTGCGTTCAGCGAGATCGCCGAGGCCCTGCGCCTTTTGATTACCTGCCGTCCGCTGCGCGTTCCCATCGTCAGCGGTCACCTTGGCGCTTCGCTCTACACGGACCGAGTCATCTGCGGCCGGCGTGGCTTCGAGGTTAGGGCGCCTGGCGATAGCCAATTCGGAACGGTCTTCGCCTTCCGGGAATATCCCGCCAAAACACGGCCTGGGATGCTGGATACGCTGTTGTCGGTGCCGTTCCCGCTGGTACTGAGCCAGTCGTTCCAATTCCTGACACGGGCCCAGGCCCATGGCAGCCTTTCCCTCAAGGCGGCCCAGATGCAGAGCGCCCAGGACAAGGCCGCATCCCAAATTGCAGGTCTGGAGGAGGCCGCCGACGCATTAGCCTCCAATGAATTCGTCATGGGCTCCCACCATCTGTCCCTCGCGGTTTATGGCGGCACCATCGATGACGTCCGAGATCGCGCTGCTCTTGCGCGGGGGCGATTGACCGACTGCGGCGCTGTTGTCGCGGAGGAAAGCATGGGCCTGGAAGCCGCCTTCTGGTCTCAGTTGCCAGGAAATTTCCAGTGGCGCACCCGGCCGGGCGCCATCAATAGCCGAAACTTCGCCGGGCTCTCAAGCTTCGACAATTATCCCTCCGGCGCGGCGATGGGCCATTGGGGTCCCGCCCTGGCGCAGTTCCGGACCAACGGCGGCACATCCTATGACTATGTGCCTCATGTTGGGGACGTTGGCATGACAGCAATCTTCGGGCCGACGGGTTCGGGCAAGACAGCGCTCTTGATGTTCCTGCTTGCGATGTTCGAGCAAGTAATGACCGGCCGAAATGGCGCAGTTGTCTTCTTCGACAAGGACCGGGGCGGCGAGCTGCTAGTCCGAGCCACTGGCGGAACCTATCTCGTACTGCGCAGAGGCGAGGGAAGTGGCCTCGCCCCGTTACGGGGACTTCCCGACACGGCCGCTGCCAGAGATTTCCTGCGCACTTGGGTCATCGGCCTGATTGAGGCCGACGGCAAGGGCAATCTCACGCCAGATGAAGAGCAGCGATTGGAACGTGGCATAGGCCGGCAAATAAAGCTGCCGGTGGAGATGCGCTCGCTGGCCGGTCTGCGCGAGTTTCTGGGACACTCCGATCCCCTGGGCGCCGGACCAAGATTGGAGAAGTGGTGCCGGGGCCAAGCGCTAGGCTGGGCTTTTGACGGCGAACAGGACGATGTGCGTCTGGACGCGGCTATTACCGGCTTTGACATGACGCACCTCCTGGAGCTGGAGCAGGTTTGCGCGCCCGCTGCCGCCTATCTCCTGCATCGCGTCGCTTCCGTCATGGACGGTCGGCGCTTCGTCATGGCCTGCGATGAATTTCGGGCTTACCTGTTGAATGCCCGCTTTGCCGCCGTCATAGACAATTTTCTTCTCACCGTGCGCAAGAACAACGGAATGCTGATCCTCGGAACACAGCAGCCCGAGCACGTCTTGAACTCGCCCTTGGGCAATTCGCTGGTGGCGCAATGCCAAACCAAGATCCTCTTCCCGTCGCCAACGGCCGACCGCGACGCCTATATCGGAGGCCTCAAGTGCACCGAAGGAGAATACCGGGCCGTGCGCGAGGACATGCTGGTGGGAAAGCGCCGCTTTCTGCTCAAGCGCGAAAGTGGCTCGGTGATCTGCGAATTCGATCTCTCGGACATGCCCGACTTCATTGCAGTGCTAAGTGGCCGCGCCAACACGGTGCGTCTTGCTGAGACGCTGCGCAGCCAATTGGGGGATGCGCCCGAACAATGGCTACCGACATTTATGGCGCGCTATCGCGAGGTCCGCGACTAAGGAGGAAAGTCATGCGAAAGCTACGTGTTCTGCTGCTTGGAATAACCGCTATTGCTTACGTTGGCCTGATCCCGGCGAACGCTCAGATGGCGGTGATCGACAGCTCCAACCTGGTACAGACCACGCTTGCGGCGCAGAGGGCGTTGAGCGAGCTTCAACAGCTGACAGCTCAGTACAACCAGCTAGTCACGACTTACCAGATGCTGACCAATCCGACCGATGTGGTCAGCATGGTCACCGGGCTTTCCGTACCAACCCTCCAAAACCCTCTTCCAGCGGTGAATACCTTGAATGGGCTTGTGGGTGGTCAGACCAACGTCACCGGCGCAGGCGTCCAGTTCTACAATCAGAGTCACGTCTACACACCAACGGATGGCGGTGTCGCCAGTACGCAATTGATTGCCAACGCCAACTCGATAGCAAATATCCAGGGCATCGCTGCAACAAATCTCCAGTCCATCCAGCAGCGTTTGGCACTCTTGCCCGCGCTCGAGACGGCTCTTAGTGGTGCCACATCCATTACGCAGGTCAATGCCATCAACGGCAGAATTGCTGTCGAAGCCAATTATGTTCAGGCTCAACAGGCCCAGGCACAGAATCTGACCGTCCTCGCATCCCAGCAAGAAGTGTCCGCACGCCAGCAAGCCCAAGAGGAGCACGCACGCGAGGCCAACGCTATCGCGGCGCAGTACAGAGCGGGGGCGCAATGAAGCCAACCGGCATAGCAATTTGCGCAGCGATCATCGTGTTTATCGCTGTTGTAGTCTTTGCGACGCGAAAATCCGCGCCTGAAAGCCCGGCTCCGGCAGTCGGATCGCCGGAAGCTGCCGATGCTGTTCCGACACCGCAATACCTCTTGGACCATCCAGATGTGTTGAAGGCGGCGGAACAGAAGTGTCGAGAAGGCAGCGATCCGGCGTCTCTGTATTGCAGCAATGTGCACAGGGCCGAGAGCCTGCGCATGGCGGATCAATACCGCCAGAGCCTAAAGCCCAAAGGTGCCGGCCAATGAATGTCGACACCTTCTCAGGTTTTGCGACGCAGTACGCCTCCATCTTCTCGACGGGCACGGCCAACGCCGTGCAGTCGGGTCTTAGCGCCATTGCGGGTCCCCTGACGGCCGTCGTTACGCTTTGGATCATTATCCAAGGCATATTTGTGATGCGCGGCGACATCTCGGCGCGGAGCGGCATCACCAAGATTATTCGTGTCGTCTTGGTTGTCAGCCTGCTTTCGTCTTTCGGTTATTTCTCGACCTACGTTGTCGATCTATTTCAAACCACGCTGCCCAACTGGGCCGCAGGTGCGATCACGGGAACACCCGGCGCGAATGCGGCGCCTCACATGTTTGACCAGGTGTGGAATGGCAGCATGGCCATCGCGAAGTCGGCGGACGCGCAACTCACGACCTGGGATATCTCGAATGCCGTCGAATTGGCACTTCTGGAAGGCGGTATCGGCCTCTGCCTAATCGTCGCCTTCGCTGTCTATGAGATTGGGCAGATCATGCTGGGGGTGGTCATCGCCGTCGGCCCCTTCGTTCTTGCCGGCTATCTCTTCGACGCGACGCGTGGCATCGCCGAACGCTGGCTGGGCAAGTTGATCGGCTTGGCGCTCCTGACCCTGCTGATTGCCATCGCGCTCACAATCATCCTTCAGGGTGACGTGACATATATTCAAACAGCCGCAGCGCAAGGCGCGCTCGATGTTGAAACCAGTATTGCCGTCCTGATGCAGGCAACGCTGTTCTATGCCCTGGGCGCCGTCATCATCGTCCTGCTTCCCAGCATTGCCGCCTATATCGGTGGGGGCGTCAGTTTCCACCCCAGCCAGATGGTTGCCATGGCGATGCCCGTTGCCCGGTCGGCGCGGGCTATCGCTGGGCCTGCCGCTGCTTTGAAGAAGGTCTGACATGAGAATCGCACCAAATCACCGGCCGCTTTACCTACTCGCCATTCTGGGAGGTCTGGCCCTTGCCGGATGCTCTCACACTGAAGAGTTGGCCAAAGCCAAGGGCCCGCTCTTCCCCCTCAACCCCGATCATTGGCAGGCGTCGCCGCAGGATCTGGCGGCCCCTCCGGCCGATCCCAACAAATAGGAAGGCGCGATGAATATGGAACTTGGCGCGCTTCCAGCCCACGCCCGAGAGCTGGACGAGAATTATCGGCAGGTTGAATCTTTCCAACAAGCGCGGGCGCGCTCGGCCAGGCGGATGACCAAGCTGGCGGTTGCGTTTGCGGCGGTGCTAGCGGTCGCCAATGTCGGACTGGCGTGGGCAGTCGCTTCGATGCTTCCTTTGACACGGTTAGTGCCGGTCTACCTCCTAGTGCGCCAGGACGGCACCATCGATTCTTCGCCTTCTCTGTCGGCTCTGCCCGCCACCCAAAACCAAGCGGTGATCCGTGCGGCGCTCTGGCAATATGTGCGTCTGCGCGAGGGCTATAGCTACGATACTGCGCAGTACAACTATGATGTGGTGTCGGGCATGTCGGCTCCCACCGCCAAGACGAACTACCAAAGCTGGTTCAACTATCCCAACCCCGCGTCGCCCCAGGTCACCATCGGGAAGGCCGGCAACATCACAGTCGCTCCGATTTCGGTCGCCATGATTGGACCGCGTGTGGCGCAGGTCCGATTCTCTCGGACAGTGCAGATCAGCACTGCGAAATCGGAGACCAAAACCTGGACCGCAACGCTGACCTTCCAGCAGGTCGACGCGCTGACCGGCAAGGACCGGCTGGCCAATCCTGGAGGGCTTCAAGTCACCGACTATCAATCGACGGAGGACAGCGCGCCATGAGACGCGTCGCAATCATTCTGGTTGGCTTACTCTTTAGTGTTGGGGCCTTTGCAAACCAAATGCCGCAGCATGGCGAGCTGGATAGCCGGATGCGCTATGTCACCTACAATCCGGGCCAGGTCGTGCATCTCTCGACCGAGATTGGCGCGACGCTTGTGGTCGGATTTTCCGACAAAGAGGCGGTGGATGCGGTCGCCGAAACCGATACGGTGCATCTGTCGGCCGTACCGAAGGGCAACTATCTGTTCTTCCGGCCTTCGGCGGCGCTCACCCTGCAGCCCGTGGTTGTCCTAACCACCCTGCCGGACGGCAAGCGCCGTCGATACGTTTTCGAGATTGAAACGGTAACGACGGCATCCATGGCGAACGGCGCCAGCGGCGTCTATTACTCGGTCCAATTCACTTATCCTTTCGACATCGCTGCCGATGATGCGGCAAAGGCCGCGGTCGCAGAGAAAGCCAGGCAAGCCGCCGCGCAAGCAGCGGAACAGGCTCGCGCACAGTCGTTGCTGAAGCAGCCCGAGGATGATCCCACGTTCGGCGGTCGGAATTGGCATTATATCGCGCGCGGCGACCGCTCGCTGACACCGATTGCGGTCTTCGACAATGGCTATTCGACCGTCTTCCGCTTCCCGGAGAACGAGCGCATTCCGGGAATTTTCGTAATCAATCCTGACGGAAAAGAAGCGACGGCCCCTTACTCGGTATCCGGTGGCTATGCCCAGGTCGGGTTGACCGCGCGTGAGTTTCGGCTTCGCGATGGCAACACAGTGCTGGAGGTGTTCAACCTTGCTTACGACACGATGGGCAAAAACCCGGCAACTGGGACGGTCAGCCCAGACGTCCAGCGTCAGGTCAAAGCGGAGAACACACCATGAGCGAACGCGGCTCGCCGATTGAAGATGGCGGATCGGACGTTTCAGGCCCGAAGGGGCGTGAACTCACTACCGGACAGAAGTTCGGCTTGATCGCGCTGATCGGCGTGGTCGCGTTAGGCTTCATATGGTTCAACTTCCTCCTGCGTAAGAACGCTCCAGCGGCGGAGAAACCGGCAATCGCCTCTTCGGGCCCTGGCCTTAAGTACACGCCACCCCCGGCCGAAAGGACAGCTTCGACGGACGCTCTACCACTGCCCACCACCGCGTCCGCGGCTGATGCCAGCAAACCCGAAGCCGCGCCGCCGCCTATCCTTGCGTATTCGGGGGGTGGTATGGCGGGCGGCGCGGGCTTGCGCCCCGGCAGCCTGGCCATCCAAATGCCGAGCGATGCTGACGCCTCAGCAATGCCAGCCAGCACTTCGGCCACGCCAGCCGCGCCCAATGCGCCGCAGTCCAATCTTGCGCGACTTCTCAAGCCGACAAATTTGAGCGGGGCCAGCGCCAGCGTCATCAAAAACCCCGACATGGTGGTGACAGAGGGCACCGTGATGCCCTGCACGCTCCAAACGGCCATCGACACCCAATTGGCCGGGTTCGTCACCTGCGTCGTGCCCGTAGATGTACGCGGCACCACTGGCAACGTCGTCCTGCTGGATCGCGGCACGAAAATTGTCGGGCAGATTGAAAATGGTCTGGTGCAGGGCCAAGAGCGGGTCTTCGTCCTGTGGACCCGCGCTGAGACTCCGAACCATGTGGTGATTTCGCTGAACTCGCCCGGTGCCGACGAACTCGGTCGCGCTGGGCTTCCCGGTGCGGTGGACAATCATTGGTGGCAACGCTTCGGCGGCGCACTGATGTTGACGCTCTTGCAGGGATCGCTCAACGCCGGGACGGCGCTGGCTGCCAACTCAGGCAGCGGCAACAACAACGAGGCCACGATGGGCTTCGTCTACGGTGCGCAGTCAAGCGGTAACCAGATCGCCAATACGGCCCTGGAAAACTCAATCAACATTCCGCCGACGCTGCGCAAGAACCAGGGTGACTCTGTCAGCGTATTCGTCGCCCAGGACTTGGACTTTTCGGCCGTCTATCGCCTGAGACTAGGGGCGCAGGCCAATGGCGGGTGAGGCGGCCTATCAACTGTCTTACCTGATGCGACCGCTCGCGGCGTGGCTGGATGATCCCGCCACCGAGGAAATCTGCATCAACCGTCCCGGTGAAGTCTTCGTTCGGCAAAACGGTCAGTTTAGCCGGCACGACCTCGATCTCGCTCTGGTCGATTTGGAAGACATCGCTGTGTTGGCCGCGGCGATGCGCAAACAGGATGTCGGGCCGCGCAATCCTCTTTGCGCCACCGAGCTGCCCGGCGGGGAAAGGCTGCAAATCTGTCTGCCGCCGGCCGTCCCAGCCGGAACAACCAGCCTCACGATCCGCAAGCCCGGTCAGAATGTGACGCCGCTCTCCGCTATCACCGGCCGCTACGACGCAAAGCGTTGGAACCAATGGCAGCATCGGCAGGAAGCGCGCGCCCAGGACTTCGGAGAACTGCTGGCGCTCTATGACGGTGGCAACCTGCAAGGCTTTCTCGAAGCCTGCGTTCATCGTCGCCTGACGATCCTGCTGTGCGGGGCAACAGGGTCTGGCAAAACGACGATGAGCAAGACGCTGATCGGTGCCATCGACCCAGCCGAGCGGATCATCACGATTGAGGACACACTGGAGCTGGTCATCCCCCAGCCCAATCATGTGCGGTTGCTCTATAGCAAGGACGATATTGGGCTGAGCCACGTCACAGCGGAGTCTTTGCTGCAAGCCTCTTTACGGATGCGGCCCGACCGTGTGCTTGTCCAAGAGCTGCGCGATGACGCGGCTGGCACATACATTAACGAGGTGGTGAGCGGCCATCCCGGCTCCATCACCTCAATTCACGGCCGTGACGCACCCCAGGGCTTCAAAAAGCTCTTTTCGCTGGTCAAGGGTAGTCCACAATTTCGCGGTTGGGACGACGACACGTTGATCGCGCTGCTAGCGACCATGGTAGACGTGATCATTCCGTTCGAGAACCGCGGCAACAGCTATGCCATCGGTGAGGTCTGGTTTGCCGCCGATGCTCAGCGCCGCGGCGCGACCGCTGCCGATCTCTTGCGGGCAGCGTGACATGAGCAGCCGCGCCGCCTCCCTCATTCTGAAGTCAGGCTTTGCCGCCATCCTCGCGGCGGTTGCCTGGACGGCGGTGGCATCCGTCGTCTTTCTAACCGGGACGCATTTGCTCCACGCCTTCCCCCATCCGTTCTGGCAGTGGTGGCTTTACGCCTTAAAAGTGCAGGGCAATGCCAAGGTGGACCTTTGGCTGAAAATCGGCGCCGCCGCTGGCGCCGTTCCACCGATCATCCTGGCTGTCGGCCTGATCGTTCGTGGCCGTGACGTGAAGGGCGCGCGGTTGCGCAAGCCACTGTTTGGCGGCCCAGTCCAAGCGCCGGACGCAGTGACAGATACCTACGGCGGCGCTCGTTGGATGACGATGGCCCGTGCGCTGGCGACCTTTCCCGGTCCCGATCCGCTCTATGGCGGGGTAGTAGTCGGCGAAGCCTATCGCGTGGATCAAGACAAAGTCGCCCATCTGCCCTTCAATCCCGCTGTCCCCAACACGTGGGGCCAAGGCGGCAAAGCCAAGTTGCTGATTGACCCCTGCCACGTCGGCCAAACCCATTCGCTGGTCATCGCAGGTGGCGGCAGCTTCAAATCCATGTCGGCCATCAGCACGCTTCTGGTCTGGCGCGGCTCGGCCATTGTGCTTGATCCCGCCGGCGAAATGGCGCCCATGGTCAGTGAAGCGCGCCAGCGCATGGGCCACGCCGTCCATGAACTCGACCTGGGCGGAACTGTCGGGTTCAACGTCTTAGACTGGATCGATATCGCCTCGCCGCTCGCCGATACCCATGTTCTGTCTGTCGCGTCCTGGATCTGTGGCGAAGAGCCGGAGAAGAAGAGTGGTACGGCGCAGTTCTTCGAGGCCAAAGGCCGCCATCTGGTGATCTGCCTGCTATCTCACATGCTGTGGGATGACGAGTTATCGCCCGAACTCAAGAACTTGACCTGTCTGCGCCAAGGCCTAGCCGTTCCCATCGATGAGATGCGTGAAGTGCTCAAGACCATTCATACCACGAGCAACAGTCCTGTGGCGCGCGATTACGCAGGGGCACTAATGCAGCAGGTGCCAGAGACATTTGCCGGCATCTACGGGAGCGCCGACAAGGAAACAGCCTGGCTGGCCAACAAGGCGTTCGCAGCGCTGGTATCCGGCGACAGCTTCAAGTCCACCGACCTGATTGGCGGCAAGATGGACGTGTTCCTTAAAATGCCTTTGGAGGCGCTCGATACGGCTCCAGCGCTGGCCCGCACCGTCATTGGCGCGCTGCTCAATACCGCGTACCAAGCCAACGGGAATTTCGAGGGCCGTATTCTCTATTTGCTCGATGAGGTGGCGCGACTGGGCTATATGCGCATCATCGAGACAGCGCGGGACGCCGGACGCAAGTTCGGCATCACCATGCAGCTGCTCTACCAATCGACTGGCCAGATTGAGAAGCAGTGGGGCAAAGAGGGGAAGCGCGCCTGGTTCGATGGCGTGTCGTACCGCATCTACGCTGTCGTGCAGGATGTCGAGACCGCCACAGAACTCGAATCCAGCTTCGGCACGCATGGCGTTATGGCCACGTCCGAAAGCAGCAACAGCGGTTCAACCGGCAAAGCGTGGGAAGCCTCGTCTCGCACGCGCGGTAGCTCTCAAAGCTATCACGAGGTCGCCCGGCCCCTGATCCGCAAAGCCGAACTGATGAACGACGTGCGGGGCGATGAAGCCTTTGTCATCGTGCGCGGCAGTCCGCCGCTCCGCTGCGGGCGCCCCATTTATTTCCGCCGGTCGGAGATGGTCGCCCAGGTCGCGCCCAACCGCTTTTACAAACGCGCCATGTGAGGCCTCATGTCGGAGATTGCTTCAGACTTGGACCGTGCCGCTGCCGCATATTGGCGACGCTTGGCGCAGAACGGTGGCGCCAACGCCAATGCGGCGCTCTCCCGCGCTCAGCAGTTGACGGTTGAGGCCCGCGCTGAAAGCCGCATCCCGGATAGGGCCCAGCAGCCCACCCTCGATCAAATCGAGGCCCCGCCCCTGCGGCTGCGGTAGGAGAAACGATGGCCGCTGCCAAAGACACCAATTCTGAAGTGGCCGCACCTTTCGATCCTGCGCGGATCGAAGCATTGCTAAAATCCGTCAGCTCGGATCAGAAGAATATCCTCACCACTCTTGGCCTGGTTTTGGACGCCTTCGGCAGTCAGACGGCCATGCTCCAGGAACTGGCAAATCTGGCAAAGGATGATCCTGGACCGTCTCCCTTAGCCGACAGCATGGACAAGCTGACAGAGGCCTTCTTGCTGGTCCACGAGGGACTCAAGGGTGTCTCAGCACGACTGGATCATCTGCCTGCGGCGGTGCGGGTTGAGCTGGAACAGTCTGCCGCGAAAGTGGGGGGCTGATGCTCACCTATCGCACCGGCGCCGCAGGCGCCCCGTCTGCCGCACGCAACATGAGCGAGCATCTGCTGCAACAGACTTTGCCGCCGGAGATGGCGGCCATGGCAGAGTATTACGAGGGCGGTGCATCGCCGCCGACGGTGGCCGAAGCGGCCGCCAGCCGCTATCGCGAGCGTCTCGGTACGGCGGCGACTGCCGACCCAGCGCTGCTCGATCAATTGCTGGCTGAGGAGATCGATCGGCTCGGCGAAGCCACCGGCCGCTTGGGCCTCAATTCGGAACAACAGACCCAAATGGCGCTGCGCGCCGCTGGCGCTTTCGTGGCAGCCGGCCTTACGACATCAACGGAAGCGCTTGCGGCGTTGGAACGCGCTGGGCACCCCGCAACCGAGCCCACACTGCTGGCTGCTACGGCCGATGCGAGCAAGGAGCGCGACTACAGCAGCGCGATTGCCACCCTGCGCCGTGACTTTCACGCCGGGTTGGCCGAGCGTTTGGGTGTCAAACCGGGCCGTAGCCTCACGCCCGGCGAAATCGCCCATCTGCTGAACGGCCAGCGCGCCGACGGTGAGGAGATTGCTGGTAAGAAGAAACAGGCTGCCACGGACTCGCTGCGCGTGACGTTTGGCTTGGCCAAGGATCGGCTTCCGACCATGCCGGAGCTGGAGCATGTGCTGGCGGGCCGCAAAGCGGATGGCACCCCGCTTCCCGAGAATGAGGCGACGCGGGCTGTTCGCCGCTTCCAAGCCGCCTTTGACGTTCCACAAGAGGAGTTGAGTGCAGAGCAGCGCGATCATCTGCTGTTCGCCCTCACCGCGACCGGAAAAGCGCTAACGGTGCGCCAGTATCAAGCCCGGCTTGATCGCACCAAGACCCGCATCGGCTATGTCGATATGACCTTTTCGGCGCCCAAGAGCGTGAGCGTCGCTTGGGCGTTCGCGCCCACGGAAGCGGAACGGGCCACTATTCGGCAGGCGCACCGGGATGCCATCGAATCCGTCATGGCGGATGTCGAGTTTCACATCGGCCGCGCCCGGCGGGGCCAAGGCGGAAAAGGCGGGTGGGAACCCGGCGCCATCGGATGGGTGTCCTTCGATCACTACGCCGCCCGCCCCACGGTGGCCGTCGTGCGCGATTTGCCTGACGGAGAAAAGCAAACCGAACTCTACACCCTGAAGGACTCGGCTGGGCGGGTGCCGGGCGACATGCAGCTCCACACCCACACCGCCGTCTTCAACGCGGTGCTGACAGAGAGCGGCCACGTCGGCGGCCTGGACCTCGCGCGCCTGGAAGGACGAGTCAAGGAATGGGGCGCGCTCTATCAGGCGTATCTCGCCACCAATCTGCGCCGTCATGGCGTCGAGATGGGTCTCGACCCTCGCACCGAGATGGCACGTCTCATGGACGTGCCCGAACACGTCAGTGAGCAGTTCTCCAAGCGCACGCTCGGCGGCACCGCTGCTGCCCGCGCGTTCGCCGCCGCCCAAGGATTGGATTGGGACACGCTCGACGCGGATCGCAAGGTCGGACTGCTCAAGGCCGGGGTACAGAACCCCCGCGAGAATAAGACCGATGACATTTCGGACTTGGCAGCATGGAAGCGGATGGCGACGGAGATCGGCTATACCCATCGCAGCGTCCTGCGCCCCGACGAGATCAAGCCGCTTCCGGATTTGGTCGAGCGGGTAGACCAGGCCTATCGCGCGGCCCTGCCACTCCTGTCTAAACAGTTCAAGCGCCGCGCCGTTATTGAAGGCGCGGAAGCGCGGATCAGTGCAACCAAGGGATTGATCGCGTCCAGTGTCGGCGCGGCAGAGGACATAAACCTGGTCACTCGGGCTTTTCGCCGTCGCGGTGTCGAGCAGGAAGGCGTCGCCACCCCCCTGATCTGGGGCAAGGTCGCAGGCATCCAGCGTCTGGAGAAGGTGGCGATTACCACCGGGCTGCATGAGCAGGAGGAGTTACGCCTGACTTCCCGCGCGCGCGAAGCCGCGGCGGATCGTTCGGTCGTTCTCAGTGACGACAAGATCAATCGGGCAATTGCGGCGCTGCCCGCATTGGATTTCACCAGCGAACATGGTCTTGCCCAGCGAGCCGTCATCGACACGCTGGCCCAAAGCGGGCGGCTTTCGGTTGCCATCGGTGTAGCGGGCGCTGGCAAGAGCACGCTGCTCAAGCCGCTGGTCTATGCCTGGCGAGCTGAAGGAAGGGCCGTTCACGGCATCGCTTTGGCGTGGCGGCAATCGGATGACCTCACCGATGCCGACATTCCGGCCGAAAACACCTATGCGGTCGACGCTTTCCTACGCGGCTTGGCTAAGGATCGGATCAAGCTCGATGAACGCTCGGTCGTGGTGATCGATGAACTCAGCCTCTTGGGAACGCGCCAGCTCAACGCCATTCTCGATGCCCGCGCGCGCCTGAATTTCCAAGTCGTTGCCATCGGTGATCCCAAACAGATGCAGGCCGTTGAAGCCGGTCCCGTGATCGATCTGTTGCAGCGGGCGCTCGGCGAAGCGGCAATTCCCGAACTGATTCGGTCGGTGCGCCAGCGCGATGCCGAGGACCGGGAAACCACGCTCATGTTCCGCAACGGGCAGACCGAAGAAGCCGTCGCCCGAAAGGTGGCCAATGGCACACTGAAGCTGGTGGCGGGCGCCTATGAGGAGGCCGTGAGCGCCATCGTTGCGCTATGGGAGGAGCGACGTCAGGCCAATGCCGACCGGCCCGACTACTCCATCAGCATCAGTGCCCCGACCAACGCCGATGCGCATGCGGTCAGCCTCGCGCTACGGGCCCGCCGCCGCGACCTGGGCGAGATCGGCGAAGACAAGATCACGTTGGCCGCTACCGATGCCGGCGGGATCGAGGCGCGAACCTTCGACCTGCCGTTGGCAGTCGGTGACAAAGTCCGTTTGTTTCGCCGCACCAATGCGGTCTTCAAAACCGGCCGTGCCAGCAACATCGGGCGCAACGGCAGCGTCCTGACCGTGGCGGCGATTTCGGAAGAAGGTCTGACGCTCAAGTCGCGGAGCGGCAAACAGGGCTTCGTGCCTATGGCCAATCTCAAGCTCGACAGTCGCGAGCGGGTCCTGCTGGACTATGGCGAAGCCCTGACCACCAACACCGCACAAGGCTCGACCGTCAGCGAGCATATTCATGCGCTTCCGGCCGGGTCTGCCCTGGTTTCCGCCTTTGGCGCCTACACCTCCGGTAGCCGCCACAAGGAGCAGAGCTTCATTGTCATCTCGGAAGGGGCTGAACGGGAAGAGGTCTCTGGCCGTCGTCCGCTCGGCGACACCCGCCAGATCGAGCGGGAGGATCTGGTCGCCAATGTGGTGCGCAATTTCGCTCGGCAGCCGGTCAAGGAAGCGTCCATCGACCTGATCGCCCGGGCTCGTGATTTGCGTCGGGGCGCGGTCCATGCCCACCAGGGCGGCGCCCAGCTCGTTCAGGCCCGACGGGCCTCCGGATCGTCTGGATCGCCTCTCGCCGCCCGGCTCGCCCAACACCGAAGCCGCCGCCGTCTGGAAGACGAGGTGCCCAGCTGGCTCAAGGATATCCGGGCTCAGGCCGAGGCACTGCGGCGGACGGCGGAACATAACACCAGCCTCGCGGCGGCAATTGCGCGGGTCCGGGAAGCCCTGAAGCGGGGCTACTGGAAGCGGTCGGCACAGGCCAGGCCGGAAGCGCCCACCCCCACACAGCGTCAGGGTCGCAAACTATGACCGTCTTCGCCCTCCAAAGAGTGCCTTGGTCTGTAGCACTGCCGCTTTCTGACGGGAACTT
>Ga0164242_10000679_pt1 | contig 41026 bp, 32 predicted proteins | sample OricomgcompostMG_FD_108783 | JGI IMG/M metagenome (GOLD analysis project Ga0164242, IMG submission 108783) | Miracle-Growth compost microbial communities from Emeryville, California, USA - Original compost - Miracle growth compost (MG) ... | reverse complement strand
TATAATGCCCGGCTCCCTAAATCGAATCTTCGATGGTTGGGTTGTTCACTGCTTTCACGTCTTCATCGGGAGTGGGAATGTCCAATCTGAGCAATGCATTGCAGCTGAAGTCCATTCATAGCCAGCTGCCAGTCACGGCTTACTTTGACGAAGCGCTTCTCAAGCGCGAGATCGAAACGCTTTTCCAGAAAGGTCCTCGCTACGTCGGCCACGAATTGATGGTGCCCGAGGCGGGGAATTATTTTGCGCTGCCCAGCGAGAAAGAGGGTCGCGTGCTCGTTCGCAACCAGAGCAACGAGATCGAGCTGCTCTCGAACGTCTGCCGCCACCGCCAGGCCATCATGCTAAACGGTCGCGGCACGGCAGACAACATTGTATGTCCGCTGCATCGCTGGACCTACGATCTCAAGGGCGAACTGCTCGGCGCGCCGCATTTCGCGGACAAACCCTGCCTGAACCTGAGCAGCACGCCGCTGCAGAAATGGAACGGCCTGCTGTTCGAGTCGGCGGGACGCGACGTCGCGCGCGATCTCGCACACCTTGGGCCGGCCAGACATCTCGACTTTACGGACTACATGTTCGATCACGTCGAGATCCACGAGTGCGACTACAACTGGAAGACCTTCATCGAGGTCTATCTGGAGGACTACCACGTCGTGCCGTTCCACCCGGGCCTCGGCCAGTTCGTCTCGTGCGACGACCTGCAGTGGGAGTTCGGCGAGTGGTACAGCGTCCAGACGGTGGGTGTGCACAGCCAGCTCGGCAAGCCGGGCAGCCCCACGTATCGCAAGTGGCACGACGAGGTCCTGCGCTTCCGTAACGGCGTGCCGCCCGAATTCGGCGCGATCTGGATGGTGTACTACCCGGGTCTCATGATCGAGTGGTATCCGCACGTGCTCATCTGCTCCTGGCTCATTCCGCAGGGCACGCAGAAGACGACGAACATCGTCGAATTCTATTACCCCGAGGAAATCGTGCTGTTCGAGCGCGAGTTCGTCGAGGCCGAGCGCGCCGCCTATATGGAAACGGCCGTCGAGGACGACGAGATCGCCGAGCGCATGGACGCCGGCCGCCGCGCGCTGTTCGAGCGCGGCGTTTCGGAAGTCGGCCCGTACCAGAGTCCGATGGAAGACGGCATGCAGCACTTCCACGAGTTCTTGCGGCGCGAGCTGGGCACGATCTGAGCACGGCATTCGCGAGCCGATCGACGCATCACGGAAAGACGGGCTTCGGCCCGTCTTTTTGTTTAGACTGACGGCATCGGGCCGGCATGACAAAGACCATTGCGAAGACCACCGCAAAGCGCCGGCCACGCACGATTCAAGGAGCCGTCATGCCCCACACGCACTACACCACGCTCATCTCGGCCGCCAACCTGCACGAGCGCCTCACCGCAGCGCCTGGCAGCGTGCTCGTCTTCGACTGCCGCTTCGATCTCGCCAACCCCGCCGCGGGTGAAACCGCCTACGCCGCCGGCCATCTGCCGGGCGCGCGCTATCTCCACCTCGACCGCGACCTCTCGGGTCCGAAGACCGGCAAGAACGGCCGTCATCCGCTACCTGATCGTTCCTCGCTCGTCGCCACGCTCATGAGCTGGGGGCTCAACGCGGGACAACAGGTGGTGGCCTACGACGCCCAGGGCGGCATGTACGCGGCGCGCCTCTGGTGGCTGCTGCGCTGGCTCGGCCACGATTCGGTCGCCGTGCTCGACGGCGGCCTGCAGGCCTGGGAAGCCGCCGGCTTCCCGCTCTCGAAGGACGTCCCCGCCGCCACGCAAGGCACCTTCAAGGCCGGCGCGCCGCTACAGGTGACGGTGGATGCGCAGGCCATCGAGCGCAACCTCACGACGCACGAACTCACGGTGATCGACGCGCGCGCCGCCGACCGCTACCGCGGCGAAAACGAGACGATCGATCCCGTGGGCGGCCATATCCCTGGCGCACTCAACCGCTTCTTCAAGGACAACCTCACCGACGACAGCCGCTTCAAGTCCGCCCACGCGCTGCGCGACGAATTCGGCGCACTGCTGGCAGGCAAGACGCCCGAGCACGTGGTGCTGCAATGCGGCTCGGGTGTGACTGCCTGCCATAACGCACTGGCGATGGAGATCGCCGGCATGCATGGCGCGGCGCTCTATGGCGGCTCGTGGAGCGAGTGGTGCTCGGATCCGTCGCGGCCCGTCGCGAAGGGCGCGAATCCCTAAGCGCTCTTAAGAACGGCTCGCGCCAGTCGCGAGCCGGTGTTTTCGCACGGCGCCGGCCTCAGCCGACGCCGTGCGCCTTGAACCACGCGATTGCGCGCTTCCAGCCATCCTCCGCATCGGCCTTGCGATAGCTCGGCCGATAATCCGCGAAGAACGCGTGGCCCGCATCGGGGTACACGACGAACTGCGAGCCGCGCCCGCCCTGCGGCCCTTGCGCGATGGCAGCCTTCATCTGCTCGAGCGTGTCCTGCGGAATGCTTTTGTCCTGAAGGCCATAGAGCCCAAGCACCGGCACCTGCAGATTGCCCGCGAGATCGAGTGGATTTTGCGGCGTGTTCGCGGTGTGAGCGCCGGCCACGCGCCCGTACCATGCCACGGCCGCTTTCACATGCGGATTGTGCTCGGCATAGAGCCACACGTAGCGCCCGCCCCAGCAGAACCCGTTGATACCCACGCGCTCGAGGTCGCCGCCGTGCTGGCCGGCCCAGACGAGCGCCGCGTCGATGTCGCCGAGCACCTGCGCGTCGACCACCTTGCTCACGATGTTCTGATCGATCTGCTGGACGGTCGGATACACCGACGCATCGCCTTCGCGCTCGAACAGATCCGGCGCGATGGCCAGATAGCCGAGCTTCGCGAAGCGCCGGCACACATCGGCGATATGCTCGTGCACGCCGAAGATCTCGTGAATCACGATGATCACCGGCAGATGGATCTTGCCGCGCGGCTGCGCGCGGTACGCCGGGATCAGCGTGCCGCTCGACTGGAACGCGATCTCGCCGGCTTCGAGGCCCACGCTATCCGTGTGGATGGTCTGCGCGGAGACCGGCAGGACCGCAACGGCAAAACCGCTGCCGAGCGCGGCCTTGATGAACGTGCGCCGGTCGAACGGCACGTGCGGGACGAGGCTGTCGACTTCAGGTTTGAGCATGCGACGCTCCTTTTGAAGGCACGACCCAAAAAGAACCGCACGGACCGCCGCGGCGCGCGCGTCAGTGCAGTTTCACGCGCGGCAGCGTCGTGCGCCGCAGCCAGTGCGCGAAAGTATCGAGCACCATGCGCGCATAGCCATGCAGCGCCGCGATATGCAGCCGGTACAACGACATATACATGAAGCGGGCGAAGAGCCCCTCGATCAGCATGCTCCCGCCGATCAGACCCCCCATCAGATTGCCGACCGCGCTGAAGTGGCCGAGCGAGACGAGCGAGCCGAAGTCGCGATACGTGAACTCCGGCAGCGGCTTCCCGGCGAGCAGGTCGCCCATCGAGCGCAACAAGAACGACGCCTGCTGGTGCGCGGCCTGCGCGCGCGGCGGCACGCCGCGCTCGTTGCCGGGCCATTCGCAGGCAGCGCAGTCGCCGAGTGCGAAGATGTTGTCGTCGATTTCGGTTTGCAGCGTGCGCCGCACGATCAGTTGACCGAGCCGGTTGACGGGCAAGCCGTCGAGCTGCGCGAGCACCGCCGGCGCCTTGATGCCCGCCGCCCATACGGTGAGATCGGCACGCACCGATTTACCGCTCGCCGTGCGAACGACGCCCGGCGCCACTTCGGTCACGCGCTCGCCGGTCATGATCCGCACGCCGAGCTTGCGCAGCAATTCGGTCGTGGCCGACGAAACGCGCTCGGCCAAAGCGGGCAGAATGCGCGGGCCCGATTCGATCAGCACGATGCCCACGTCGTGGCTCGGATCGAGTTTGTGCAGACCATAGGCCGAGAGCACCTGCGCGGTGTTGCGCAGCTCGGCGGAAAGCTCGACGCCCGTTGCCCCCGCGCCGACGATCGCGATCTGCACGCGCGGCACTTCGTTGCCTTCGTGGTCATGCGTGACGGGCTCGGGCTCCTGATGCTCCGCGCGCATGCACGCCGCGATGAGGCGCTTGCGAAAGCGCTCGGCTTGCGCGACGGTATCGAGCGCGATGGAATTTTCCGCCGCGCCCGGCACGCCGAAGAAGTGCGTCGTGCTGCCGATCGCGAGCACGAGCGTGTCGTATTCGAGCACGCGTTCGGGCAGCATCTCGCCGCCGTCTTCGTCTTGCACCGCGCCGAGCGTGATGCGCCTCGCCGCGCGATCGAGCCCGGTCAGCTCGCCCTGCTGGAACTCGAAACCGTGCCAGCGCGCCTGCGCCGCGTACTCGAGCTCCTGCGTGAACGGGTCCATGCTGCCCGCCGCCACTTCGTGCAGCAGCGGCTTCCAGATATGCGTCGGGTAACGGTCGACCAGCGTAACGCTCACCTGCGGCACGCGTCCCTTGCGCGCCTTGCCGTAACGATCGCCTAGCCGGGTCGCCAGCTCGAGGCCTCCAGCGCCTCCTCCCACAACGATAAAGCGGTGCATAGACTCTCCGTGCATGTCGATAGGCGATGGAACATCCGACGCTCGACCGATACTCAATATCGGCACGCATCGGCGTCGGTCTCCGGACCATTGTCGGCTGACGCGGCGCACCGCGGCAAGACGCGCGCTGCGCATTAGCGATATCCGCTCAGTGCGCTTCCTCCCAGTTCGCCCCCACACCCACTTCGGCCACGAGCGGCACCTTCAGCTTCGCCACCGAGCACATCAGCTCCGGCAAGCACTTGCGCACTTCGGCAAGCTCGTCGCCGGGGACTTCGAGCACCAGTTCGTCGTGGACCTGCATGATCATCTTCGTGCCGATCTTGCGCTTGTCGAGCCACTTCTGCACCGCGATCATCGAGAGCTTGATGAGATCGGCGGCCGTGCCCTGCATCGGCGCGTTGATGGCGGCGCGCTCGGCGGCCTGGCGGCGCGGCCCGTTGCCGCCGTTGATCTCGGGCAGCCACAGGCGGCGGCCGAACACGGTCTCGACATAGCCGCGCGATTTCGCTTCCATGCGCGTCTCGTCCATGTAGCGCTTGACGCCCGGATAGCGCGCGAAATAGCGGTCGATATAGAGCGTGGCCGCATCGCGCGTGATACCGAGATTCGACGCGAGCCCGAACGCGCTCATGCCATAGATCAACCCGAAGTTGATGACCTTGGCGATGCGCCGCTGGTCGTTGCTCACCTCGAGCGGCGTCACGCCGAACACTTCGGCTGCCGTGGCGCGGTGAATGTCGTCGCCGCGCTTGAACGCCGCGAGCAGCGACTCGTCGCCGGAGATGTGCGCCATGATGCGCAGTTCGATCTGCGAATAGTCGGCAGACACGATCTTGCAGCCCGGCGGCGCGATGAACGCCTCGCGAATGCGCCGGCCTTCGCCCGTACGCACCGGAATGTTCTGCAGATTGGGATCGTTCGACGCGAGACGGCCCGTCACGGCCACGGCCTGCGCATAGTTCGTGTGCACGCGGCCCGTTTGCGCGTTGACCATGCGCGGCAGCTTGTCGGTGTACGTGGACTTGAGCTTGGCAAGACCGCGATGCTCGAGCAGCAGCTTGGGCAGCGGATAGTCTTCGGCGAGCTTCTGCAGCACTTCTTCGTCGGTGGAGGGCGCACCGCTCGGCGTCTTCTTCACGACCGGCAATTGCAGCTTCTCGAAGAAGATCTGGCCGATCTGCTTGGGCGAGCCGAGATTGAACTCGCCGCCCGCGAGCGCATACGCCTGCTGTTCGAGCTCGACGAGCCGCACGGCGATCTCGGCGCTCTGCTTTTCCAGACGCTCCGTGTCGATCAGCACGCCATTGCGCTCCATCTTGCGCAGCACGCGCGAGGTGGGCATCTCGATCTCGCGATACACGTAGTCGAGGCCCTTCTCGGGCGCGATCTGCGGATAAAGCGCGAGGTGCAACTGCAATGTGACATCGGCGTCTTCGGCTGCGTATTCGGCGGCCGTTTCGAGCGGCACTTCGTCGAAGCCGATCTGCTGCGCGCCCTTGCCCGCCACCTCCTCGTACTTGATCGTCTTGATGCCGAGATGACGCAGCGCGAGGCTGTCCATGTCATGGCTGCGATGCGATTCGAGCACATACGATTCGAGCAGCGTGTCGTATTCGACGCCGTTCAACTCGATGCCGTAGTTCGCGAGCACCTGCTCGTCGTACTTCATGTGCTGGCCGACCTTCTTGTGCTCGTCGCTTTCGAGCCACGGCTTCAGGCGCGCGAGCACTTCGTCGAGCGGCAGTTGCTCGGGGGCGTCGGGCCCGCGATGCGCGAGCGGCAGATACGCGCCGCTACCCGCTTCGGTCGAGAACGACATGCCGACGAGCTTCGCGACCATCGGATCGAGCGCCGTGGTCTCGGTGTCGAACGCAGTGAGCCTGGCCGCTTCGATCTTCTTCAGCCATGCGTCGAACTGCGCCCACGTCTGGATCGTTTCGTAGTGGCGCGGCGCGTCGACGAGCAGCGCGGGCTGCACGTTCGCGTCTTGCGCGGGCGCATTGTCGCCCGTTGCGCCCGTTGCGCCGGCCGCAGTCTGGTTCTGATCGGCTTCGTTGATTTCGCGCAGCCAGGTCTTGAAGCCGTGGCGCGTGTAGATGTCGCGCATCTCCTCACGCGCTTCGGGACGCGTGACGAGCGACGTCTCGATCGATTCGAGGTGCGGCGCGAGATTGCAGGCGGTTTCCACTGTGACGAGCTTCTTCGCCATCGGCAGGAAATCGAGCGCGTCGCGCAGATAGCCGCCCACGGCGCCCTTGATTTCATCGGCATGCTCGACGATGCCATCGAGCGTGCCGTATTGCGTGAGCCACTTCACCGCTGTCTTCGGGCCGCACTTGTTCACGCCCGGCACGTTGTCCACCGTGTCGCCGATCAGCGAGAGATAGTCGACGATGCGCTCCGGCGGCACGCCGAACTTCGCGATCACGCCTTCGCGATCGAGTGTCTCGTTGGTCATCGTGTTGATGAGCGTGACATGGTCGGTCACGAGCTGCGCGAGGTCTTTGTCGCCAGTGGAAACGATCACCTTCATGCCGTGCTTTTCCGCCTGGCATGCGAGCGTGCCGATCACGTCGTCGGCCTCGACGCCTTCGATCATCAGGAGCGGCCAGCCCAGCGCGCGCACGGCAGCGTGGATGGGCTCGATTTGCGCCGCGAGCGGCTCGGGCATGGAAGGCCGGTTCGCCTTGTACTCGGGATACCAGTCGTCACGAAACGTCTTGCCCTTTGCATCGAACACGCACGCGCTATACTCTGCCGTAACGTCCTTGCGCATGCGACGCAGCATGTTGATGATGCCGTATAGCGCGCCCGTGGGTTCGCCGTCAGGACCGCGCAAATCCGGCATCGCATGGAAGGCACGATAGAGATAGCTAGAACCGTCGACCAGCAACAGGGTCTTACCTTCCAGCCCAGTTTGTAGCTTTGTATCCACGCGTAGTTCTTCAGGCATTATGGACAAGAGAAAAGTGATTCCGAGTCTGCGTTCACTCGCAGATCAAGAGCGCGCGACGGCCAAGAAGGCGCGCGCATCGTGGCAGATGTTCACGATTATGGCAGAGTTTATCGAGGCGACCGAATACCTGTCCGAGATCCGGCCGGCGGTCAGCATCTACGGCTCTGCGCGCCTGAAACCGGACTCGCCGTACTACCAGCTCGCCAAAACCATCGCGCGCAAAGTGTCGGACGCGGGCTTCGCCGTGATCTCCGGCGGCGGCCCCGGCATCATGGAAGCCGCCAACCAGGGCGCGCACGCGGGCAAGTCGCCTTCCGTGGGCCTGAACATCGAGTTGCCGCACGAGCAATCGGGCAACCAGTGGCAGGACATCTCGCTGCGTTTTCGCCACTTCTTCACGCGCAAGGTCACCTTCGTCAAGAACTCCGACGCGGTGATCGTGATGCCGGGCGGCTTCGGCACGCTCGACGAACTAGCCGAAGTGCTCACGCTCATCCAGACCAAGAAGTCGCGTCACGTGCCCATCATTCTCGTGGGCGCCGACTTCTGGAAGGGTCTGCTCGACTGGTTCCGCGCGGCGCTCGTGCCGATGGGCCTCATCAATCCGGAAGACATGGACCTGATGCAGGTGATCGACGACCCGGACCAGGTGCTCGAAGCGGTGCTCAAGTTCTATGAAGACAGCGGCGAGGAACCGGAGAAGGAACACCCGCATCGCCCCGAGTCCGACGAAGACCGCATGTTCTATCTGTGATGTTGTCGCTCGGGCGCCGGCGCCTGACGCCGCGCTCGAGTGCGCTGCACAGCGCTCCGGCACGCTCGCAAGACTTTCTCCGCGCTTTCGGGCGCGCCGCTTGCTGGCGACGCCGGACCACATTCACCCCACCCGATTCGACCTGTCCGATAGCGCGCCGGCCTGCTCCTCCAGCCATCGGCAAAACTGCGCGACGACCGGCACATCGGCCGCCTCCCGCCGCGCGACCCACCAGTAGCCGCGCGCATCCAGATGCGGGCCGGCGAGCGGCGCAACGAGCCGCCCCGAAGCCAGCTCGTCGTCCAGCAGCGGCAGCGGCCCGAGCGCCACGCCGAGCCCGTCCTCCGCCGCCTGCAAGGCCAGATAAAAATGATCGAACGATTGCTTCTTCTTGCACTTGGCCGTGACGCCGGCCGCGCTCAACCATGTGCGCCACGCATCGGGGCGCGTATCCGAGTGCAGCAGGACATGGCGCGCGAGATCGTTGGCGCATTGGATCGGCGCACGCTTCAATAGCGCCGGACTGCACACCGGCAACTCCGTTTCGTCGAGAAAATAGCGGCTCGCGCAATCCGGCCAATGCGCCGGCCCGCGCCGCACGGCCACGTCGAACGCATCGAGCGTCTCGATGGGCGCATTCGACGTGGCGAGACGCAATTCGACGTTGGGCGCGAGGCGCTGGAACTGCGACAGGCGCGGCAGCAGCCACTTCATGGCGAACGTGGGCAGCGCGTTCACGCGCAGCACGTGGACGACGCCGGTATCGCGCAGCTCCGACGTGGCGCGCGCGATGCTGTCGAACGCGCCCTGCACGGCCCCGAGATAGCGCCGCCCGTCCTCGGTCAGGGCGACCCGCTTGCCGTGCCGATGAAACACCTGCACACCGACCCACGCCTCCAGCGCCGCAACCTGGCGGCTGATTGCACCGTGAGTCACATGGAGCTCGGCCGCCGCAGCGGTGAAGCTATTGTGCCGCGCCGCGGCTTCGAACGCCCGCAGTGCGGGAAAGGGAGGAAGGGAGCGGGCCATGCTTGTGATTCTAGATCACAAGGACGCGACCGAGAAATCGTTTTGCGCGGGACAAGTTCGGCGCTACGCTTCGAACTTGCCATCGAGGTCTTCGCATGAAACACAATCTAGCCTCCTCCCCGACCGGGGCGAGTGTCACCCCCAAGGACGAAGCGCCCAGCGTGCGCGACTTGTTCCTCGGCTTTCTCGGCCTCGGCTTCACCTCTTTCGGCGGCGCGCTGCCGCTCGCGCGCCGCGCCATCGTCGAACAGCGCCGCTGGCTCTCGGCCTCCGAGTTCACCGACTTGCTCGGCCTGTGCCAATTCCTGCCAGGCGGCAACGTGATCAACCTTTCCGTGGCGCTCGGCATGCGCTTCAAAGGCTGGCGCGGCGCCCTCGCCGGGCTGCTCGGTCTGATCGCCGGGCCATCGCTCGTCGTGATCGGGCTGGGCGTGCTCTACGAGCACACGCAGAACGACCCGCACGTGCGGCACCTGTTCGTTGGCCTCGCCGCCGCGGCAGCCGGGCTCCTGATCGCCATGGCCGCGAAGATCGTGCTGCCGCTGCGCCGCGACCCGGCCGCTGCCGCGGTCGCGCTGCTCGGCTTCATCGCCATCGCCCTGTTGCGTCTGCCGCTCCTGCCCACCATGCTGGTGCTCACGCCGGTCGGCATCGCAGTCGCAGCGCGCGCCGTCCGCCGCTCGGGAGAAACGCGATGAGCGCCACGCTAATCGCACTCGCGACGATCTTCAGCCAGCTCTCGCTGCTCGCATTCGGCGGCGGCAACACGATCCTGCCGGAGATGCAGCGCCAGGTCGTGGAGGTGCATCACTGGATGAGCGCGAGCGAATTCAGCGCCCTCTTCGCACTCGCGCAGGCCGCGCCCGGGCCGAACATGATGATCGTGACGCTCGTGGGCTGGCACGTGGCCGGTTGGCCCGGCATGCTCGTGACGTCGGTGGCGAAGTTCGCGCCGTCCTCGCTCGTGACGGTCTCCGCGCTTCACGCGTGGGACCGCTTCAAGGACCGACCGTGGCGGCGCATCGCGCAGCGCGGGCTCGTGCCAGTCACGGCGGGGCTCGTGGCCGCGAGCGCGATGCTGATCGCAAAGGCCTCCGATCAGGCATGGATCGCCTGGGTGATTACCGGCGTGTGCGCCATGCTTGCGTTGCGCACGAAAATCCATCCGTTATGGCTGCTCGCGGCGGGAAGCCTGATCGGGTTGACGGGGTTTGGGCAATAGCGGCGGCGAACCGCCGTTCGTTTGGCTGCACGACTTGCCGATCGCAGCTCGCAAGCCGGCCCGGACTGGTGGCGCAATACGCCAAACAGCCAGTTGAAGCTCCTTCGCAGAACTATCTGATCGAACGTTATGCTGGAGCAGGAGAGGTCACCGAGATCGTTTGCATGTCCACACAAGCTAGCCTGACTGATGCGTGGGGAAAGCCACAAAATGGAAAGCTGCACCGCGTACGCCGTCGCGGCCAGTCTGACACTGCTAAAAGCCACTCTAATTCAGCCCGCCCTCGCGCGCTTGCGCAAGAAGTCCGGCGCACAGGCACAGCCCAGGCGCCGGACAGTCCATCGACCTCACTGAAACGCCACCTCGGCAAAACTGCGCAACTTGCGACTATGGAGCTTGTGCAGGCCGTTGGTGCGCAAAATCTCCATCGCCTTCACGCCAATCTGCAGATGCTGATCGACCTGCGCGCGATAGAACGAATCGGCCATGCCGGGCAGCTTGAGCTCGCCGTGCAACGGCTTGTCGGAGACGCATAGCAAGGTGCCGTACGGCACGCGAAAGCGAAAACCGTTCGCGGCAATCGTCGCGCTCTCCATGTCGAGCGCAACCGCGCGGCTCTGCGAAAGGCGCTGCACCGGCTCGCGGTGCTCGCGCAACTCCCAGTTGCGATTGTCGACGCTCGCCACCGTGCCCGTACGCATCACGCGCTTGAGCTCCACGCCGTCGAGCTGCGTGATCTGCGCGACCGCGCGCTCGAGCGCCACCTGCACTTCGGCCAGCGCTGGAATCGGCACCCACAGCGGCAAGTCGGCATCGAGCACGTGATCCTCGCGCACATAGCCGTGCGCGAGCACGTAGTCGCCGAGACGCTGTGTGTTGCGCAGCCCCGCGCAGTGGCCGAGCATGATCCACGCATGCGGGCGCAGCACCGCGATGTGATCCGTGATCGTCTTCGCGTTCGACGGTCCCACGCCGATGTTGATCATCGTGATACCGCTGCCGTCCGCGCGCTTGAGGTGATATGCGGGCATCTGCGGCAGACGCGCGGGCGTCGTGCCTTCGTGGTCCTGCTCGCCGAGGTTGGCGTTGTAGGTGACCACGTCGCCCGGCTCCACGAACGACGTATATTCGCTGCGGTAATTGCGCAGGTCGGCGTCGTCGGTGTGCGCCATCATCGCGCGGCCGAGCTTCACGAATTCGTCGATATAGAACTGATAGTTCGTATAGAGCACGTAGTTCTGGACGTGCGTGGGCGAAGTCGCCGTGTAGTGCTTGAGGCGATGCAGCGAAAAGTCCACGCGCGGCGCCGTAAAGAGCGCGAGCGGCTGCGGCTCGCCGTGCGCCGGTTCGTAGGTACCGTTGACGATGCGGTCGTCGAGCTCGGCGAGGTCCGGCGTATCGAATACGTCGCGCATCGCGAAGAGCCGCTCGCGGTCCAGATCGCCTTCGAGGTGGATACCCTCGGCGAACGCGAAGTGAATCGGAATGGGCTGCTCCGACACCCCGACTTCGATCTGCACGTGATGGTTCTTCGAGAGCAGCCGCAATTGCTCGCGATAGTAGTTGCCGAACAGGTCCGGGCGCGTGATGGTGGTCTCGAACACGCCGGGACCCGCGACGAAACCATATGAGCGACGCGAGTCGATGTGCGTGTTGACCTCCGTGCGAATGCGTACGAACGGATAGCATGCGCGCACGCGGCGCTCGAACGCCTCGCCGCGACGATAGCGCGCGAACGCGTCGCGCAGGAACGAGGTGTTCGCCTCGTAGATGGCGGACAGGCGCGCGACGGCGTCGGCTGCGTCTTCGAAGGCTTCGACCGGAAAATCGTGTGGGGGCGTCATGAAAGTGCGCCGGTGGGTCTCGTTGTTCATGTTCGTTCGCCTCGGTTCATATGGAACGACATTAGCACGGAAGAACGACATTCTGGCAACGCCCCTCCCGCGTACGGGCGATTCGGGCGGGGCAGCCCGAGGCGCGCAGCCCGGGGCACGCAGCCCGGCGCGCCCCGGCTGGCGGACACGGGGCGCGGGACGCGGATTTGCTAGAATTGGAGTTCTCATCGGAGAATCATCATGAAGTCGCATCTTCTTGCCGCCTTCGCAGCGACGCTTGCGTTCAGCGGGCTCGCCATGGCCACGCCCGCCGACGACGCGAAGACCGCGGTCGAGGCCCAGTCCGCCAATGAGCGGGCCGGCTTGCCCGACCTGGCGGCGATCAACAACAAGCCCACGGCGCGCGTGACTTCGAAGGTCAACATCAACGATGTGCCGCGCACGCCGAGCTTTCACGAAGTGAGCCCGGGCGGCACCGAGATCACCGAATACCGCGACAAGGGCAAGCCCGTCGAAATCAACGTGCATTCCGGCTTCGGCACGCACTACACGATGAGTTCGAACCCCGACACCTCGCCACAAGTCCGCCCGAACGGCCAGGCCAGCACGCGCCTGCCGTCGATCAACCTGCATTACTGATAACGCCGCCCTCGCGCGCGGGCGGCGTGCGCTGTCCGCGCCGCCTCCCGCCCGGGCGCACGAAACCGCTCCGCAGCGGTTCCTGCGCAAGCGGCCGCGCCCGTAGCAAGGCGCTCCCATTACGATAACCACACGACCTCTGGCATGGCCGTCTTCACCGCTGTCACCGAAACCCAGCTTGCTCAATGGATGCGCGACTACGATCTTGGCGACATAGTCGATTTTCGCGGCATTCAGTCGGGCATTGAAAACAGCAACTTCTTCCTGACCACGACGCGCGGCGAATACGTTCTGACGATCTTCGAAAAGCTCACGGCAGAACAATTGCCGTTCTATCTCGAGCTGATGCGCCATCTGGCCTCGCACCGCGTGCCGGTGCCCGATCCGATGCCGCGCGCCGCTGGCGCCCTGTTCGGCCTGCTGCACGGCAAGCCCGCGGCCATCGTCACGAAGCTCGACGGCGCGCCGGAGCTCGCGCCGGGCGTGGAGCACTGCACGGAAGTCGGGCAGATGCTCGCGCGCATGCACCTCGCGGGCCGCGACTTCGCACTCGATCAGCCGAATCTGCGCAGCCTGCCGTGGTGGGAAGAGACCGTTCCCACGGTGTTGCCGTTCCTCGACGAGGCCCAGCGCGAACTGCTCACGACCGAGCTCGCGCACCAGCAGGCGTTCTTCGCGAGCGACGACTACGCTTCGCTGCCCGGCGGCCCCTGCCATTGCGACCTGTTCCGCGACAATGCGCTGTTTGCGCACGTCAACCCGGAAACGGGCCATACGGTGCGCCTCGGCGGATTCTTCGACTTCTATTTCGCCGGCTGCGACAAATGGGTGTTCGATGTGGCGGTGACGGTAAACGACTGGTGCGTCGACCTCGCGACCGGCAAGCTCGACGCGCCGCGCGTCGAAGCGCTGTTGCGCGCCTACCAGACCGTGCGCCCGTTCACGCCCGCCGAGAGCCGGCACTGGATCGACATGCTGCGCGCCGGCGCATACCGCTTCTGGGTATCGCGCCTGTATGATTTTTATCTGCCGCGCTCGGCGCAGTTGCTGAAGCCTCACGACCCCGGCCATTTCGAGCGCATCTTGCGCGAACGCCGCGCCGGCAGCGCGGCCGGCATGCCGGGCGCCTTCCACGCACTCTCCGATCTGCCCCGCCCATGCAACTGATCGAAGTCCCCGCGAAGCAGGGCTACGTCTGGTTCCGCCAGGGCATCTGGCTGTTCCGGCGCAATCCGCTCGCGTTCCTCACGCTGTTTTTCTCGTATCTGCTCGCCATGACGCTAATCTCCGCCGTTCCGGTGATCGGCGGCGTGCTGCCGATCATCTTCGTGCCGGGCGTGGCAGTGGGCTTCATGGCCGCGTGCCGCGACACCGTTGCGGGCAAGCCGGTATTCCCGACCATCCTCGTCGACGGTTTCCGCTCGTACGGGCACACGGTCACCAAGCATCTGTTCGTGCTGGGCGGGATCTACGTGGTGGCGATGGCGCTGGTGCTCGCGGCGTCGGCGCTGGTGGACGGCGGCGCGCTGCTGCGCCTGATGACGATAGGCGGCTCGCTCGATGCGCAAGCCATCGCGAACGGCAATGTGCCATTCGCCGTGCTCGCGTCGCTCGCGTGCTACGTGCCGGTTTCGATGATGTTCTGGTTCGCGCCCGTGCTGACGGCCTGGCACGAAGTGCCGCCGGTCAAGGCGATGTTCTTCAGTATCGTGAGCTGCTGGCGCAACAAGGGCGCGTTCGTGGTGTACGGCGCGCTGTGGTTCGCGGTGTCGATCGGCGTGTCGCTGGGACTGTCGACGCTGCTGCGCGCGCTTGGCGCGGGCGACTATGCGCTGGCGATCCTGATGCCGGCGCTCATTCTCGTCACGACGATGCTCTACTGTTCGTTCTACGCGACCTACCGCGGCTGCTATGGCGTGCAGGAAAAAACGGCCGCCGAAATGCCGGGTTCGGGACGCTGAGCGGAAAACCCCGCTGACACACCGACTCGGGCAGCAAGCGCATGCCCGGGTCGAGCAGCACGAACACCCACGGGGCGCCAATGTGCGCCCCGTGGGTGTCTCTGTCACTTCAGACCGGCTGGAATGCCCGGCTGCTTAGCCGTAGTGGTTCATCCACGACGGGCTGCGACCCGCCTTCTCGCGGTCGAGCTTGCGCATGCGGAATTCGAGGTCGTAAATATCGGCCGATTCGGCCAGATAGGCTTCTTCGCGCTCCTTTTGAGCGGTTTCGTACGACTTCGTGAGGAACAGGAAAAGGCGGCTGAGCAGGTACATGGTCTGGCTCCGGTAATCGGGCACATGCCCTCGGAATGAATAGAGCCATTATAGGGTAAACCCTTATCATGGTAAACCCTTGATTTGGTGCGAATTGCCGCAGCGCCGCACGGCGCGCACGACTGCCCGTACCGCGCTCAGCCCACGCCAGCGGCCAGTTCGTCGTCGAAAGCGTCGTCGATCCCAGTGCGCCGCTGCGATTCGAAAAAGTCCCAGATCATCGAGCTGGCGTCCGGTCCGGTCGCCGAATGGAACGGCACCGTCTCGTCGCCGCCGCTCCAGGCGTGATCCAGCGCGCTCACCTGGCACAGACGCACGACGCTCGCGCCGTCGCGCCGGTAGTCCTGAACCGTATAACCCTCGCCGTCGTGCTCGTGCGAAACCACGCCCTGGAGCACGCCGTGAGCATCCGCGAGATCATTGAGGCGCAGGAACTGCGTGGCGAGTTGCTCCGCGTTGACCGGCGCGACAACGGCGTCGGCGCCACCCTGCACGATGAGCGCCGGCATGCCGGGATGCGCGCGGCCCGCCAGTTCACGTTCGACGAGCGCCACCGGATCGTGGTGCAACCCGCGCCGCATGACGTCGAGCGCCGCGACACCCGAACGCGCCTCGCCGAACGCCGGCCCGGAATGGAGCGCGACAGCCGCGAAGCGGCCCGGCGCGCACACTGCCAGCAGCGCGGCAAGCCCCGCGCCTGCCGAGAGGCCCGCCAGATAGACGCGCGAACGGTCGAAACCGTGCTCCTGCACGAGCGTGTCGACGAGCGAAACGATCGCCGTGGCTTCGCCACCGCCCGCCGGCCGGCGTGGGTCGTACCAGTGCCAGCACTGGTGCGGATGCGCCTGCGCCGATTGCTCCGGATAGACCACGGCAAAGCCGTGCTTGTCCGCGAGCAGGTTCATACGGGTGCCTTCGGCGAACGAATCCATTGTTTGCTTGCAGCCATGCAGCATCACGACGAGCGGCATACCCGCCGTGGGCAAGCCCGGCGGCACATAGAGCCCGTAGGCGAGCGCACGCGCTGCGTCCTTCGGCAGATGCTCCGCGCGCAGCCATTCGCCTGCCGCCCACGCGGCGGCCCGCGGCCCCACGCGCGACTCGCGCGCCGGCGCGCCGGCGCGCGCAGCGGGGCGGACCTGCGCTTCGCTTGCGGCAGGCACCGCCGCGGCGGCGGCAGCTTGTGCCAAGGCGGTCTGCGTGGTCCGCCACATGGCTTTCGCGTCGGGCGCGTGGCGGCTGGCCGCATGGAGCGCCTCGCGGGCGGTGCGGTTCTGGATGGCGAGCAGACGTCGCATGCCACCCGCCCACAGCTTCGTCAGATTTTTCGTCATCAGTGGCCTCGTGAAAGGGGGTCGAATACGCCGAGACAATCAGTCGCGACTCCTCATTGTGCAACGCACAATAACACCAATCCCCCAACGCTGCTGTAACGAGTTCTGGCTCCTGTAACGAGTTCTGAACGGCGGGCTATGTACGGCGCATCGCATTAATCGGCCCTGAACATCGCTATACTCGAAGATCGGACGTCGTTCGTGTCACCCGGGCCGGGCACTCGAACGTTAGTCGAATAATGCTTTTGGAGCGCGCCGCAGCGGCACCCAGTCATGCTTGATTTACCCCTTCACCTCTGGTACTCGATCACCAACCTCGGCGGCGCCGGTCTCACGCTCCCGCTCGCACTGGCTATCGCACTTTGGCTCGTGACAGGCTATTCGTGGCGCATGGGGGCAAGCTGGCTGCTACTACTCGGTGCGGCAATCGGTCTCGTCACACTCACGAAAATAGCTTTCCTCGGCTGGGGGGTCGGCGTGCGCTCGTACGATTTCACAGGCCTGAGCGGGCACGCCATGCTGTCCACGGCGGTCTATCCGGTGGCGTTTTTCCTGATGCTGCAGGGCGCGCGGTCCGCGCTGCGCATCGCGGGCGTTGTCGTCGGGCTCGCCATCGGCATTGCGGTCGGATTCTCGCGCGTCGTGCTCGAAGCGCATTCGCCGTCGGAAGCCGTGACCGGCTGCATCGTCGGCGCGCTGACAGCGCTCGTGTTCGTGCGCTACGGGTGGGAAGCGCGATCGGGCCGGCTCTCCGCGGCGGTGGTCACGTTGAGCCTCGCGGCGCTCACCTTTGGATTGCACGACGTGCGCCTGCCCACCCATCGCTGGGTGACGAATCTCGCGCTCACCGTCTCGGGACACGACCAACCCTATATTCGCGCCAAGTGGAAGGCCAACCGGCCGGTGCGCAAGCCCGGCACGCTCAACGCGCCAGTCTCGCAAACCCGCAACATGCTCACGCCGCCCTACCGGCAGCACGCTTGAGGCAACCCGCGGCGCAGGTTGCCGCGCTGCATCCGGGTGCGCCGGGCAGATCGAACGCACCGGTCAGCCACCGATGCCAAGCAGCACGCTCGACGCCTTGAACACCGCCGTCGCGCTCGCACCCGTTTCGAGGCCGAGCGCGTCGACGCTCGCGTCCGTCACGATTGCGGCGACCACGGTGCCGCCCGGCAATTCGAGCGTCACCTCCGCATTCACCTCGCCGCGGCGCACGCCGCTCACCACGCCGCTCAAGCGATTGCGCGCCGAAAGCCGCGCCGCATGATCCGTCGAAAGCGCCCCGCCCGCTACCAGCACGACCGACGAAGCCTTCACGAGCGCCACCACCGCCCCACCCATGGCGAGACCCAGCGCCTCGGCGCTCTCGCGCGTGACGACGGCGACGAGCCGCTGGCCACCTGGCAGCGCGATCGACACTTCGTCGTTGACGGCGCCGCGCACCCGCGCCGCAACCGTCCCGTAAAGCTGATTGCGCGCGCTGGTGCGCAGAGCGAAGCGGCCGAGCACGGCAAGATCCCTGCCGAAGCTATCTGCGCCAGCCGCGTCGGTGTCCGTGTCCGCCACGCCGCCGAGCGCGCGTACCGCTGCCGCGGCGCGCTCGAGAAAGTGCCGATGCTCGCGCTCGATCGCTCCGAACGTGGCAATGAGCCGTTGCGCGCGCGGCGTGAGCGTGGTTCCGCCGCCGCCCTTGCCGCCCGTCGCACGCACCACGAGCGGTTCGCCGGCGAGATTGTTCATGGCATCGATGGCATCCCACGCCCCCTTGTAGCTCATGCCGACCGCTTTTGCGGCGCCGGTGATCGAGCCTGCTTCGCCGATCGCCGCCAGCAGCGCGATGCGCGCCGCGCCGCCGAGCACCTGCGGGCCGGCCTGAAACCAGACCGACCCGCCCACGCCGAGCTCCGCCGATTCCGTGCGTAACGGCGCGCCGGCATTTTTGTCGGCATCGGCGGGCTCGCCCGGGGAGGAAGTCGAAGAGGAGGTCGTCATCGCGCGGGGCTTGGGTCGTAGGCGAACGTTGATGGCGATTATAGAGACGGGGCGCGCGACCTTGATGCCGCGCCCGCTGTCGTGCACGGATCAAGCGCCGCGCTTGACCTTCGGCTGGCGCAATTCGCGCAGGAGCCGCTCGCCCTCTTTCGCCGTATAGCGTTTCATGGCCTCGCACCACCCGCGCGCGAAGCCAAGCTGATACGGCTCCGCATCCATGCGCTCGAGATAGCGCAGGGCCACTGCGGCGTCGTTGCCGTCGCCCAGCACGCTCTGCAGGCGGGCAAGCGTACGCGACGTGTCCACGCGCGTGCGGCGCGAAGTAAGAGGAGCGAAAAATTCGAGCGTATAGCGCAAATACTTCGCGTTGATGCGTACGCGATGACGGCCTGCGTCGTCGATGGCCGTGAGCTTTTGCGCCTGCGTGAGCTGCTGGTAATAGCGACCCACGCGTTTCTTTGCGTGCCGATGCAGCGAGCGCGCGTCCGGTCCGTCGGCGCGCGCGCGCCGCCCAAGCGCCTCCAGCCACTGGAGCCACGCAAGCGCGGCATGCGCGTAGCGCGGCGACATCAAGGCTTCGCGCAGCCGCGCGCGCGCCACCAGCCGTTGCGCCTCGGCCTCGTCGAGCACGGCGCGCCAGCGCGCGGGCTCGTCGTCGGCGGCGGCGAGCGCGGGCAGCGTGGTCTCGACGAACACGTCGTGATCGCGCGCGTCGCCGAGCAGCCCGCCCAGCCAGCGCAGCTCGGGCTTGATGCGCGTACGCCACGTCTCATCTTGCCAGTGCGAAAAGATTCGCATCGCGGTGCGCAGGCGCCGCTGCGCCACACGCATCTGGTGGATGAATTCGGTGCTTGCCGAATCGCGCACGCCCCAGTCGTTGCCGAGCCAGTGCGCGCTGAGATTCGCGCCGATCGCCACCAGCGCGGCCTCGGCCGTGGACGCGCCGCCCAGATCGACCGGTTCCGCACGCACCGCGCAGGCGTCGCCGGAGACGCTGCCGTCGCCCGCGCGCCTGAGCGCGTCGCCGAGACGCACGAACGCGGGCAGCGCGGCGGCCAGTTCGTTCGCGCAGGCGAACAATGCATCGACGAGCGGCGCGTTGTCCTCGCCCTCGGGCCACGGCACGCTCACGCGCAACTCGTGCAGGCGCGCGCCTTCGTCCTGTGGCGAGCGCACGTCGGCATCGAGCACGAGATCCGCACGGATGCCGTCGCGCGGCCACTGCCAGCGGCTACGCAACGCCGAGACCGACGCCGCCGGTTCGAGCGGCCCGGTTGCCGCCAGCGCCTCGCGAAACGCCTCGGGTGCGGCCTCGAAGAGCTCGGCTTCGAGGCCGTTCGCTTCGAGACGCGCTTCGAAAATCGGCTCGACGGCGACGATGCCCGGCGTCCATGCGCGCCGGCTGGAAACGACGACGCAATGCTGCGCGCCGCGCGTTTCGACGCCGATCCGCCAGCCCGCCATGGTGAGCACGCCGGCCCCGTCGAACATGACGGTCGTGACCGGCTCGTGCACATCGGCTTGCGGCACGAGCTGCGGCAAAACAGCGCGCAGCGCGGCGGCGAAATCGGCTGGACTCTGCCCGGGCAGGGCGGCGGCCTCTGACGAAGCCTGTGGCGTGGCGCTCACGACATCCAGCACGATTTCCAGAACGCGGCTCATGAACGCTCCGAGGGGTCGTTGGGGCGGCAGAAAGCGATGAGAACGGCAAATATGAACAGGTGAGATGAATCTGGCAACGACGCTGTCGTCGCACGTGATGGTACACGCGCTGCCGCACCGATGCTCTCGGTAACCGCCCGGAGCCGCTTGCGCGGAATGACCACGATCAAGGCCGCAGGCTGGCGAAAGTGGAAAAATATTTACGCACTACCCTGATGCGTTGCTTTTTTAAGGAGTATTGAGTGTTCCCCGAATTTAGAGACCTGATCTCGCGGCTCAAAACCGCCGACGACCACTTCGCGCGACTTTTCCATCGTCACAACGAACTGGATCAACAGATCAAGAACATGGAAGCGGGCATCGTCCCCGCGAACGGCATGGCCATCGAGCAGCTCAAGAAAGAGAAGCTGCAGCTCAAGGATTCGCTATACCAGATCCTGCGCAAGGCCGAAAGCGTGTAAGCGCCGGCGCTGACACCGAAAGGCGCAGCGCCACGCGAGCCATCCGGTTCGACCTGGATCCGCTCGTCATATATCAAAACCCACTCCTGCCCCCACGATATGGTCACCCGTCCTGCCGCCCAGAGCCCGCTTCAAAGTTCGCGTCAAAGTCAACCTCGCGACAACGACACGGCTACCCACCCGACCGGGCTCACGCCGCGCAGCGCCGAGTTGCGCACTGTCGACAGTGCCGTGGAAGCGGCCACCCAGGTCATCGCCGGCGCGATGCAGGATCTCGTCGCCGCCAACGGTGCGGCGCATGGCGAATCGCCCGACTCGCTGCTCGAATCGATCGCCGCGCTAATGAAAGGCCTGTCGCCCGACGAGGCCGCGCAACTGCGCAGCGCGATCCTGGAAGGCAACCCGGCGGACTGGCGCAAGACGCCGGCGCGTCACCCTGACGAAGAGCTCGCCCCGGGCTGGCGCGAGGGCGCCTATCCCTACCGCAACCTGATGTCGCGCCGAGCCTACGAGCGGCAGAAATATCGGCTGCAAGTCGAGTTGCTGAAACTTCAGGCGTGGGTCCGCGAGACCGGGCAGCGCGTGGTCATCGTCTTCGAGGGGCGCGACGCCGCCGGCAAAGGCGGCACGATCAAGCGTTTCATGGAGCATATGAATCCGCGCGGCGCACGCGTCGTGGCGCTGGAAAAGCCGACCGAGGCCGAGCGCGGCCAATGGTACTTTCAGCGCTACGTGCAGCATCTGCCCTCGGCGGGCGAAATCGTGCTGTTCGACCGCTCCTGGTACAACCGTGCGGGCGTCGAGCGCGTCATGGGCTTTTGCTCGCCGGAGGAATATGCGGACTTCATGCAGCAGGTACCGGAATTCGAGCGTCAGTTGATCCGCAGCGGCATCCACCTCATCAAGTTCTGGTTCTCGGTGAGCCGCGCGGAGCAGCGCCGACGCTTCAAGGAGCGCAGCGTGCATCCGCTCAAGCAGTGGAAGCTCAGCCCCGTCGATCTCGCCTCGCTCGACAAATGGGATGAATACACGCAGGCCAAGGAGGCGATGTTTTCCCAGACCGATACGGCCGACGCCCCCTGGACCGTGGTGCGCGCCGATTGCAAGAAGCGCGCGCGACTGAACGCCATGCGCTACATCCTGCACAAGCTGCCTTATGCGAGCCGCGATGCCGCATCGATCGGTCCGGTCGACCCGTTGCTGGTGAGCCGCGCGCTTTAAGCGGCGAGCGGCGGGCTTACGTCCCGTACTGCGCCACCCCATTGCCGAACGACCAGTTCTCTCGCGCGACATCCACGAGGTTGACGAAGACATCCTCGCGCCGCACGCCCGGATCGCGCGCGAGGTTTTCGGCGATCTGCGCGAACAGCGCCTTCTTCTGATCCTGCCCGCGCGTATTGCTCACGGCGATCTGAATCATCACGAGATCGTCGCTACGTTCGATGCCGAGGTAATGCCGTCCGAAGACGAAATTGTCGGCATCGTGTTCGGTGACGATCATGAACTGATCGTCCTCCGGCGCCTTGAAGACTTCCATGAGTGCGAGGTGCACGCCCTGCATGAGCGCCTTTCTATAGGCTGCGGGCTTGCCTGCGCGTACGGCGATACGGGTGAATGGCATGTCGGGCTCCTTCAGCGTCGATCGGGGAATGAACGAATGACCACGACAACAGCTTAGGCACGCCCTATCATAATAAACAGATATCACACGATATTTCATTCATTTTCATTTGAAATGAAACCACTCGATCTCGATGCCGTGCGCGCCTTCGTCCTCGTCGCCGAACTGCGCAGCTTCACGCGTGCCGCCGAGGCGCTCGATACCACCCAATCCGCCGTCAGCCTCAAGCTCAAGCGGCTCGAAGCTCATCTTGGCCGGCAGTTGCTCGAACGCACGCCGCGCGTCGTGCGGCTCTCGCTGGACGGGCGCGCGTTTCTCGGCGCCGCGCGCGAGCTGCTGGGGGCGCATGAGCGCGCGCTCGGCACGCTGACCGGCGATTCGCGGCGGCTCGCGTTGGGCTTGAGCGAGCACGTCGCCGACGCGCAGCTCGCCCGCCAGCTCGCGCTCCTGCGCGCTCACGATCCGGGACTCGTGATCGCGCTGCATCTCGGCCTTTCGGCCCAGTTGCTCGCGCAGTTCGACGAGCGGCGGCTCGATGCGGTGATCGTCCGTCAGGAGGCCGACGAAGCGCCGCGCGGCGACGCGCGGCGGCTCTTCGACGAGCCACTGGTCTGGCTCGCCTCGCCCGACTGGCGGTGGGAGCCGGGCGCCCCGCTGCCGCTCGCCCTGCTCGCCGGGCCTTGCGCGGTGCGCGCGGCGGCGATTGGCGCGCTCGACGCAGCGGGCATGGCCTGGCAGGAAGTGTTCGTGGGCGGCGGCGTGGCCGCGGTCGGCGCGGCGCTGGAGGCGGGGCTCGCCGTGTCGGCGTTGGCGCGGCGCGTGGCGCCGCGAGCACTCGTCGATGTTGGGGCGAAATACGCGCTGCCGCCATTGCCGCTCTCGCGGGTGACGCTGCATTCGCGCGTGCGCGTGCCGCGCTCGGCCGCGACACTGCAGTTGCTCGCATCGAGCCTCGGCACGGTTTGACGGCACGATGCGGGACGCGGCTTGACGCGTGGCCAGCTTTCGCAAACGTCGGGATGCCGAGGATTTCGCGGATCGTACGGAATTTGCAAAAATCCATATATGGACTAATATCAAATAAAAGTTCACATAAAGACTCGATCATGCCTCATGCGACCCAATCCTCATCCGCCGCGCCTGCGCGGCGTCCCGGCGCCGAGCCGTCGCTGACTGAAATGTCGGCGGCCGGGCTGCGGGCCTTTTTCAATATCGCGCGCGACTGGGATCTCTCCGTGGAAGAGCAGATCGTCCTGCTCGGCTCGCCCGGCCGCTCGACGTTCTTCAAATGGAAGCAGACGCCGCAGTCCGCGCGGCTTGGCCGCGACACGCTCGAGCGCCTTTCGCTGCTGCTCGGCATCTACAAGTCGCTGCAGATTCTGCTGCCGCTCCCCGCCGCCGCCGATGCCTGGGTCAAGCGCCCCAACAGCGCGGCGCCATTCGGCGGCCGGCGTGCGCTCGACCGCATGCTCGCGGGCAATGTCAGCGACCTCGTGGCGGTACGTCAGTATCTCGACGCGATGCGAGGCGGCTGGGCGTGAAAAAAGACCCGACACGAGACACTGCACAAGCATCGCCCCAGCCCGATGCCCCCGCCCCCGGTCCGGCGGATACGTCCTGGCAGGCACGCTGGCCCAGCGCGCCGCTCGACTGGTCGCCCGCGTTCCGCGTGACGCCCACGCGCTTTCCTGCCGTGAACCTGTTCGACCGCGTGGCGTCGCCCGAGGACTTCGACGCGCTCTACGCACTCGACGCGTTGACCAATGACCGTCTGCGCACGGAGATCGGCGACCTCGATCTCGTGCCGCGCGAAGAGCGTCGCTTCGGCCCCGGCTACGGTCCGATCATGGCCGCGTTCACGCATTTGAACCCGCAAGGCAGCCGGTTTTCCGATGGCACCTACGGCGTGTTCTACTGCGCGCGCACGCGCGCGACGGCCATTGCCGAGACGCGCTATCACGCGGGCCGCTTCCTCGCCGCGACGCGCGAGCCGCCGCTGCGTCAGCAGATGCGGCTCTATACGGTGATTGCGCAAGGCGCCGTCGTCGATCTGCACGGGCTCCTCGCGGCGCCTGCGTCCGCTCGTGAGCCCGCTCGTGAGCCCGCTCGTGAGCCCGCTCGGGGGCCCGCTCATTTGCCCGCTCCGGCCTTGCTCGCGCCGGACGACTACACGGCAGGTCAGGCGCTAGGCCGCGCGCTGAGGGCGGCAGGCGCGCCCGGCATCGTCTATCCATCGGTGCGCGACGCGGGCGGCGAATGCCTCGCCGCGCTGCGCACGACGTTGCTGCACGCATGTCATCACGCCGCCTACCTCGAATACAACTGGAATGGCGAAACCATCGACATGGTGTTCGAATTGACCGCCTCGTACGGGCAGAGGGGTCAGTAAGGCCCGCCGCCGGGAAAGCGCCGGGGAAGCCGCCGAGAAGCGCGCGGGAGCAACGCGCAACGCGCGTTCAGGGCAGCGCCATCTCGGCCGCGCCCATCGCGCGCGCGGCTTTCACGGAGATCGACCAGTGCCGGGGCGTGAGCGCCTCGACCATCGTCAAGCGTCCTTCGGGAATGAACACGCCGGTATCGATGAACGTCTGCGAGCCGATCTGGCGCAGCTCGCGCACGGGGGTGTGTCCGCAGTAGGTGAGCGACAGCGCGTAATGCGGCAGCGTGGCCGCATTGAAGGCCAGTTCGCGCCCCCACAGCAGGCGCTCGCGCACTTCGGCATCGAACTGGCCGGCGTCGAGCTGCGCATCGTCGCCGAAGAATTCCGCGTGCAGCACGTTAAAGCGCGTCGCGCCCTCGCCCACCACGCGCACGAGCGGCAGCTCGCGCAGCCGCTTCGCATGCGCGGCCAGCACGTGGTCGGGCAACCCCTGCGCCCAGCCCCCGCCGATGCCATACCAGCGATACCGCGCAAGACGCCCTTCCGCGACTGCGCACAGCGCGTCTTCGTGATTGCCGAGCACGGCGTGGAACCAGGGCTTGTCGAGCAGCGCGAGCGCCTGGGCGCACTGCTCGCCGCGGTCGACCAGATCGCCCACCGAAAACAGGCGGTCGCGCGCGGCGTCGAAGCCGACTTTGTGAAGCAGATAGCGCAAGGCGTCCACGCAGCCGTGCAGGTCGCCGATCACGAAATCGCGACCGGCCGCATTGGCCGCGTGATGCTGGACGACAGGAGCGAGAGTAGGCGTCATCGCTTCATCATAGCGCCGCACGGGCGGCCCGTATGCGCGCCAATTATCTTTTCGCGAGGGGTTTTCGCGCGGCCTGCCCGCCGGCAGCCTGGGCGCAGCTCGCAGCGCCCTGCCGCGGCTGGGCACTCGGCTTGCGCGCTATTCCCGTGCCCTACTGCGGCTGGGCGCGCAGCGCCGCGACCTCGTCCGGCGTGATGCTCGCCTGCGGATTGCCGAACCGCTTCGTCACGTAGTTGGCAATGGCCGCCACCTGGTCGTTGCTGAGTTCGTCGCCGAACGCCGGCATCAGCACGTCGGCGTCTTTGGTCTGGCGCCGCACCCCGTGCAGGATCGTCATCGTCAGATTGTCCGGGCTCGCCGCGCCCGCCACGCTGTTGTGAATGAGCGACGGATACGCCCCCGGCGCGCTCGCGCCCACGCCCGCGCCGGTCCAGTTGTGGCAGCTCGCGCAATTCGCCACGAATAGCTGCGCGCCGTTCACGCTCGTGATGGTGGTGCCGCGCAGCGCGGTGATGTCGTCGTTGGCGGGCTTGCCGAACGAATCGCGCGAGCGCGTCACGCCGCCCGCAATGGGAGGTTGCCCGCGCAAATAGGCGGTGATGGAGCGCAAGTCCTCGCTGGTCAGGTATTGCGTGGAGTTCTGCACGACTTCGGCCATCGGCCCCGCGGCGTTCGCGTGACCGGCGGCGACGCCGGTGGCGAGGTAGCGCATGAGCGCGTCGTCGCTCCAGCCGCCGATGCCGCCCGCGCGATCCGGCGTGATGTTGTACGCCTGCCAGCCCGCCTGGGTCGCGCCCGAGAAGCGCTCGCCCGACTTCAGGCCTTGCATGAAGTTGCGCGGCGTGTGGCACTCCTCGCAATGCGCGAGCCCTTCGACCAGATACGCGCCACGGTTGTACTCGGCGCTTTTTTGCGGATCGGGCACGAAGCGCCCTTCGTCGAAATTGAAGAGATTCCAGAAAATCATCAGCCAGCGCTGATTGAACGGGAACCGCAGTGCGTTTGCGGGCGGCTTGTAGTGGATCGGCGCGAGCGTGTTCAGGTACGCGCGGATCGCGAGCACGTCCTGTTCCGTCACGCGCGTGAATTCCACGTACGGAAACGCGGGATAGAGCCGCTCGCCGCCTTTGCCCACGCCTTCGTGCATCGCGCGCATGAAGTCGGAGTCGGTCCACTGGCCAATGCCGGTGTCGGGGTCGGGCGTGATGTTGGGCGTGTAGATCTTGCCGAACGGCGTGTTGATCGCGAGGCCGCCCGCGAACGGCCGGCTCTTGTCGGCGGTATGGCACGCGGCGCAATCGCCCACGCGCGCGAGGTATTCGCCGCGCCTCACGATCTCCGGTTGCGCGGCGGCGTCGCCGGGCGCGGCCGGGCCTTCGCCGTGCGCGGCGGGCAGCGGCACTTCGTCGACGGGACGCGTCTCGCCATCGTGCGCGGCGTGCCACGCCACGTAAAGCGCGAACCCGCAGAACAGCAGCGCGGCAAGCGTGGCGCGAGCGCGCCGTGCACGATGGGCGCGGGGACTGCGGTCCATGCGATGGGCGGGGGACGGTCTGGTGTTCATCGTCGGTCTCTGGCTCATTGCATCAAAGTTCGCGACGCAGCTTGTCGGCCAGCTTGAGCGCCAGCGCGGCAATCGTCAGCGTGCAGTTCACGGAGGCGGCGCTCGGCATCACCGCGCTGCTGGCGACGAACAAATTCGAATGGTCGTGCGTGCGGCAGTCGGCATCGACAACGGAATCGGCCGGGTTCGCGCCCATGATCGTCGTGCCCATGATGTGGTTGTTGGGCGCGAAGGTATCGTCGAAGCTGACTTCCGTGCCGCCGAAGAGCTGCGCGATCTGCGCGTAAAGCTCGTGCGTGTTGGCGGCGCTCTTCTTCACGTAGTCGTTGATCGAGTAGTAGATCTCGGGCTGCGGGATGCCGAGCGCGTCCTTGTGCTCGCCCGACGGCAGCACGCGGTTCTGCGGCTCCGGCAGATGTTCGTGGAAGCTGTTGATGTTGAGCGTGCGCGAGGCGCGGTCGCGGATCGCGCGGTCGAGCTCGGCGCCCGTCACGCCGTTCTTGATGAGCGCGGCGGTCACGGCCGGCGTGGCCACGCCGTTCGAGAGATGCAGCTTCTTCGCGGCGTAGTCCGAACGGAATGCGCCGTCGCGGAAATTCACCACCGAGGTCATCTCCATCGGCCCGCGCCCCGGCCACAGCGCCTCGTTGGCGAGGAACGTCACGCCCGTGCCCGGATGATCCATGAGGTTGCGGCCCACCTGGTCCGAACGGTTGCCGATGCCGTGGGGAAACGCGTCGCTCGTCGACATCAGCATGAGCTTGGGCGTCTCGATGCCGTTGGCGGCCAGCACGAAGAGCTTGCCCGTCACGCGCGTGCTGTTGCCGTGCGGATCCTTGTAATGGACTGCGGTGACGAGACCTTTGTTGTCGGCTTCGATGCGGTACACCACCGCCTCGGTCATGAGCTGGGCGCCGGCGCGCTCGGCCTTGTCGGCGTGGACAATGCCGTTGTACATCGCCGCGATCGGGCAGATGGGCATGCAATTGTTGTTGCCGCAGCAAGTCGGGCGCGCATCGTAAGGGCGGCTGTTGCGCGCGACGGGCTCGGGCACCACGTGAAAGCCGTGGGCGTTGAGCACGTCGCTGAAGCGCTGGTCCATGTACGAGAGCGGCAGCATGCTCATGGGATAGGGCTTCGAGCGCGGCGAGCCGAGATCGTGCTGGGCCGGGTCCGGTCCCGAGACGCCCAATTCGGCTTCTGCCGCCAGGTACCAGGGCTCGAGCGTCTCGTACGGATAGGGCCAGTCGCGGCCCACGCCGTACTGCGTCTTCAGGCGAAAGTCGGCGGGCAGGAGGCGCCAGGCGGCCGCCGCCCAGTGCCACGTGGTGCCGCCCACGAGCCGCAGATACTGCGAGTTGTACGGATAGTCGCCCTTTTGCACCAGGTAGTCGTTGGGCGGCGCATATTCGGGATGCGGCGCATAGGGCATGGAAGGATACGGCGTCGCAAAGTCGGCCTTGGCCGGCGAATTGCGGAAGTTCTCGACGATCTGCCAGCGCGCAAGACGCGGCCCTGCTTCGAGCAGGATCACCGACGCGCCGGCCTGAGCCATCTGGTACGCGACCAGGCTGCCCGCCACGCCGGAGCCGACTACGACTACGTCGGCGGAGTGCTTTATCGCCATTGTCGTCCCTCGTTGTTCTGGCATTCGCTTGCGTATTGTGAGGACCTGGCGCGGCCTGCGGGGTCCGCCGCCGCCGCGCGCCGCCCGGCCAACTGCGTTATTTGCCTGCGAACAGCGCGGCCACTGTCGTGGCGGGCATGTCCGCGGGCTTTTGGGTCCAGTAGAACGGCACGTCGCGGCAATACGACGGAATCGTCAGCACGTCGCTGACCGGATCGAACATCAGCGCTTTCTCGTAGGCCAGCACCTGCACGTTCGGCATCTCCCCCACCAGCCCGAGATACCACGCGCGCATGATGTCGCCGACGGTCGAGGCGAGCTCCGGCCGATCGGCCTTGAGCGCGCTCGTGACGGTGTCCGAAGGCACGCCGCCGTGGTCCTTGAGCCAGCTGTTGAGCGCACCCACGTTCTGCTCGAACTGGCTGCTCGCGCGCGCGAGCGCGGCGTAGATGCGCTGGCCGAGCACGGCGTCGAAGTGCGTGCGGCCGCTCAGGTGCTGGGAGAGTGCGATAAAGGCGCTATAGCCGCTTTGCGCAGGCGCCGCGGCGGCGCTGGCGGCTGGATCGGCAGCCCGCGCATCGGCAATGCCGAAAGCGTACGGTGCGCCACGCCGGCCAGCCAGCGCGAATGCGAGCGCCGCCGCGCTGGCGCAGGCGCCGGCGATGAAATAGCGGCGGCCCGGGCGTTCGATGCGTTCGTCCGGCTTGCCGGCGCGCGGGGGCGCTTCCGTGCGAGCGGCCGGATCGTGCGCTGGTGGGGGATGGGGCGAATGAGCGGTCCCGTCTTGCGTCACATCGGTCATGGATACTCCAGGCGAAGGGTCTATCCCGCGCGAGCGGGTCTACACACTTGCCGCCGCTTCCGGCGACGATGCATACGGGAAAAGTTTGCAATCTTGCTCGAGCATACGCGTGCCTGTCCCTTTCCGTATGAAAGGTGCGGATGACACGCCGCGCAAGCAATATAGCGTTTCCTGGGCCAATTCGACAAACCGTAAGGCGCGATGCCCGAAATAACGCCACCTCGGCGCGCCGGTTAAAATCGCTGCAACATTGCGCCCCTACCCTCCGGATCGATGCGATGAATCTGCTCCCGCAAGTCCTGCGCAACCGCCCGCACATGACGGTCGGCATCGTGGTGGGCGTGCTGATCGGCGCGCTCGCGCCGGGTGCGCTGCGCATGGTGGCGCGCGTGCTGCTCGGCTGGGATGCCGCGATCTGGACCTACCTCCTGCTGATCTGGATTCACATGGTGCGCGCAAGCGAGGACAACGTGCGCCACAATGCGCAGCGCGACGACCAGAACGCAGGCACGGTGCTCTTTCTCGTCTGCACGGCGACGGTCGCGAGCATCGTCGCCATCGTGCTCGAGCTCGGCACCACCAAAGATCTCAGCATGGCCTCGAAAGCGCTGCATTCGGCGCTCACCGGCCTCACGCTGATCGGCGCGTGGTTCCTGATTCCCACCATCTTCACGCTGCACTATGCGCGCGTGTACTACGGCTCCGATCCCAACGCGCCCGCGCTCGTCTTCCCCGACCACAAGCTCAAGCCGAATTACTGGGACTTCCTGTACTTTTCCTTCACCATCGCGTGCGCGTCGCAAACCGCCGACATCGGCCTGCGCGGCCGCAGCGCGCGGCGCGGCGTGCTCGCGCAATCGATCCTCTCGTTCTATTTCAACGTCGCCGTGCTCGGCCTGTGCGTGAACATCGCCGCGAGCATGGTGGGCAACTGATCGCGCCGGTCGGGCAAGCGCCTCGGGCACATGCCTTGCTGATCCTCGCCATGCCTCTACGCCACGTGTGGCATGCGTGGGTTCTGGTTTGGCTCCGGCCAGCTATTGCACTACTCTGAACAGGGCGCGCCGCGCGCGCATTGGTATCGCGGGTATTGCGGTCAATACGCGGCCCGCTCCGGCAGCCCACGGGCAACGTGATCGCATCCGGTGTTACATCGGCCTTGCATCCACGTCGTCCGACGAATCTGGAATACGACCGATGGAAGCTCCCCACGCCTATGCGCCGCGGATCTATTTCGTTCATGCCGTTCTCGTCGGATCGCTCGACGCGTGGCCCGCGCATCTCGCGCATGCCGCGTCGCTCGGCTTCGATCACGTACTGATCGGCGCCCTGTTCGCGCCGGGCGCCTCGGGCGACGAGCGCATCGTCGCCGATCACACCCGCTTGCATCCGGCCTTCGGCGCGCAGGAGCGCGTGGACGACGCGTTGCGCCTCCTCGCCGCCACCGCGCGCTCGCGCGGCATCACGCTGCTCGCGGACCTCGCGCTCGACCGCACCGCCGCGGACGGCCGGCTCTACATCGAGCATCCCGAATGGTTCCATCCGTTCGAGCCCGAGGACGCGCGGCTCGATCCGCGCCACGGCCATCGCGACGCCAACGTCGCCTATGCCGATTTCGACCGCGCGGGCGCGCCGCTTGCCGTGTGGTGGACGCAGCTCGCGAGCCGTCTTGCCGATGCGGGCATCGGCGGCTTTCGCATCGACTCGCCGCATCGCACGCCGGCCACGGTGCTGCGCGCGATCTTCGACGCGGTGCGTGCGAGCCACCCGCAAACGCGCTGGCTCGCGGCCACGCCCGGCCTCGCGCGCGAGGATCTTGCGCGCCTCGAGGACGCGGGCTTCGACGCCGCGTTCACGTCCTTGCGCTGGTGGGACTTCTCGTCGAGCTGGCTCCTCGAGGAGCACGCCGTCATGCGGCGCGTGGGCTCGCCCATCGCGCTTCCCGAAGCGCCCTACGGGCCGCGCCTCGCGCACGATCTCGAAGGCGCCGGCGACGTGCGCGCCGTCGAGCGCGCCTACCGGCGCATGCTGCGCGCGGCGACGGCGCTGGGCACCGGCTGGCTCGTGCCGATGGGCTTCGAATACGGCATGGACGAAGCGATCCACCACGGCGCGCACGCCGAACATCATGGCGCACAGCCGCCCGGCGCGCACGCCTGGGAAGCCGCGAAAGCGCGCGCGCCGTTCGATCTCTGCGCCGATATCGCGCACGCCAACGCCTTGCAGCGCGAAACGTGGACGCTGCAGACCAACGGCGAACTGCGCGCGCTCAGCGGCCCCGGCGCGCCCGTGGCCGCCCTGCTGCGCGGCGACCATGCCGATTTGCGCGACTCCGGCGACGCGCTGCTCGCGCTCGTCAACCCTTCGCTCGCCGCGCCCGTGCGCGTGAACATGGCGCACCTGCTCGACGGCGTGCCCGGCGGCTTCACGCGCTTCACGCCGCTCGACGCGCAAACGCTGCGCGGCGCGCGCCTTCCCCTCCCTCACGACGCGAGCGCCGTGCCCGAGACCTTCACGCTGCCGGCGGGCGCGTGCTGGATGTTCGGCGCGCTCGCGAGTCCGATGGTCACGCTCGCGCCGCCCGCCGATCTCGCGAAATCGCCCACGAGCGGCCACAAGAGCGTGCTCGACGCCATTGCCGCGCCGCGCATCGCCATCGAAAGCGTGTCGCCCTCGGTCGATCATGGCCGCTTCGTGGCGAAGCGCATCGTGGGCGAGCGCTGCGAAGTGCGCGCGGCGATTTTCGCCGAAGGCCACGACCATATCGACGCGGCCTTGCTCTGGCGTTGCGTCGACGAAACCGCATGGCACGAAGCGCCGATGACGCCGATGCCGCCCGCCGGCACCGACATGTGGAGCGGCCACTTTCCGCTCGAACGCGTGGGCCGTCACGAGTTCGTGGTGATCGCCTGGCGCGACGACTTCGCCTCGCTCGTCGATCACGTGCTCAAGAAGCGCGCGGTGAATCAGCCGGTCGATCTCGAGCTCGAAGAGGCGAGCCGGCTGCTCGCGCTCGTGCTCGCGACGGCGGAAACCTCGGATAACGACGAACACGACGAGCAGGCGCTCGCGCGCGGCGCGCACGAAGGGCTCGACGCGCTCGTGAAGCGCTTCGTAGGCGCCGATACGGAAACGCGCTGCGCGCTGCTCGCCGCGCCCGCCACCGCAGCCGCCGTGCGCGCGGCGCGCCATCGTCCATTTCTCGCGCGCGCTATGCAGGTGCGGCGCGTGGACGCCGAGCGCGGCGCCGCGCGCTTCGCGAGCTGGTACGAAATCTTCCCGCGCTCGATGAGCGACGACGAATCGCGCCACGGCAGCTTCGACGACGTGATCGCCAAGATGCCGCGCATTCGCGACATGGGCTTCGACGTGCTGTACTTCCCGCCGATTCACCCGATCGGGCTCGCCAACCGCAAGGGCCGCAACAACGCGCTGACCGCGCAGCCCGGCGACGTGGGCAGCCCCTACGCGATCGGCGCGGCCGAAGGCGGCCACATGGCCGTGCATCCGCAGCTCGGCACGCTCGACGATTTCCGTCGCATGGTGGCGGCCGCGCATGAGAACGGCCTCGAAATCGCGCTCGACTTCGCGATTCAATGCTCGCCCGATCACCCCTGGCTCAAGGCCCATCCGGGCTGGTTCGCGTGGCGCCCCGACGGCACGCTGCGCTACGCGGAGAACCCGCCGAAGAAGTACCAGGACATCGTCAACCCCGAGTTCTACGCGCACGATTCGAAACCCGACCTGTGGCTCGCGCTGCGCGACGCGATCCTGTTCTGGGCGGACCACGGCGTGCGTATCTTCCGCGTGGACAATCCGCATACGAAACCGCTGCCGTTCTGGGAATGGATGATCGGCGACGTGCGCGCGCGGCACCCCGACGTGATCTTTCTCTCCGAAGCGTTCACGCGCCCGCGCCTGATGTACCGGCTCGCCAAGCTCGGCTTCTCGCAGTCGTACACGTACTTCACGTGGCGCGAGTCCAAGCGCGACTTCATCGACTACCTCACCGAGCTTACGCAGACCCCGGTGCGCGACTTCTATCGGCCCAACTTCTTCGTCAACACGCCCGACATCAATCCGCGCTATCTGCAGGGCGGCGCGCGCTCGAGCCATCTGATACGCGCCGCGCTGGCTGCCCTGCTCTCGGGCCTGTGGGGCGTCTATAGCGGCTTCGAGCTGTGCGAAGCGCACGCATTGCCCAACAGCGAAGAATATCTGGACTCCGAAAAGTATCAGCTGCGCGCGTGGGACTGGGACCGGCCCGGCAACATCGGGCCGGAGATCGCGGCGCTCAACCGCATCCGCCGCGCGAACCCCGCGCTGCAGACGCATCTGGGCATCACCTTCCTCCCCGCGCACAGCGACGCCATCCTGTGCTTCGAGAAAGCCACGCCCGCGCGCGACAACGTCGTGGTCGTGGCGATCAATCTCGACGCCTTCGCCGAGCAAGGCGCCGACTTCGAACTTTCGTGGGCGACCTTCCAGCACTGGCAAATCGACGATCATGCGCGCCTTGCCGTGGTCGACGAAATGACGGGCGAGCGCTTCGAATGGCAAGGCCGCTGGCAGCACGTGCGGCTCGATCCGCACGCGCAACCGTTCGCGATCTGGCGCATCGCGCCGATCGACGGTCTGCCGCGCGAAGCGCCGCCCCCGGAGACGGCCGACGAGCAGCATGTCGAAGGCCACCCGGAACTCGATCAAGACTTCCCGCCCGGAGGAGCGACATGAAACGCGATCCCGCCTCCCAGGAGACGTCGCCGCAGGCAGAAGCACCGCTCACGCACGATCCGACCGCAACGGAAACCGACGCCCATGCCGAGCACGAACGGCATGGCGCGCACAAGCGCGGCAAACCTTCGCTGCTTTCCGACGACCCGCTCTGGTACAAGGACGCGGTCATCTACCAGGTGCACGTGAAGTCGTTCTACGACGCGAACAACGACGGCGTGGGCGATTTCGCCGGCCTGCTCGCGAAACTCGACTACATCGCGGGCCTGGGCGTGACGGCGATCTGGCTGCTGCCGTTCTATCCCTCGCCGCGCCGCGACGACGGCTACGACATCGCCGACTACCGCAACGTGCACCCCGACTACGGCCAGCTCGCCGACGTGCGCCGCTTCATCCAGGAAGCGCACGCGCGCGGCATCCGCGTGATCACCGAGCTCGTCATCAATCACACCTCGGACCAGCACCCCTGGTTCCAGCGCGCGCGGCGCGCGAAGCCCGGCTCCAATCACCGCAACTATTACGTGTGGTCCGATACCGATCAGAAGTACCAAGGAACGCGCATCATCTTCATCGACACCGAGCCGTCGAACTGGACCCATGATCCCGTGGCGGGCGCCTATTACTGGCACCGCTTCTACTCGCACCAGCCCGACCTCAATTTCGACAACCCGGCCGTGCTGCGCGAAGTGCTGCACGTGATGCGCTTCTGGCTCGACATGGGCATCGACGGGCTGCGTCTGGACGCGGTGCCCTATCTCGTCGAGCGCGAAGGCACCAACAACGAGAACCTGCCCGAGACGCATGCGATCCTCAAGCAGATTCGCGCGACCATCGACGAGCATTACCCCAACCGCATGCTGCTGGCCGAAGCGAACCAATGGCCCGAGGACGTGCAGGAGTATTTCGGCCAGGAAGACGAATGCCACATGGCGTTCCACTTCCCGCTGATGCCGCGCCTCTACATGGCGATCGCGAGCGAGGACCGCTTTCCGATCATCGACATCATGAAGCAGACACCCGATCTGCTGCCGAGCTGCCAGTGGGCGATCTTCCTGCGCAACCACGACGAGCTCACGCTCGAAATGGTTACGGACTCCGAACGGGATTATCTCTGGAACACCTATGCGAGCGACCGGCGCGCGCGCCTGAATCTCGGCATCCGGCGGCGCCTCGCGCCGCTCATGGAGCGCGACCGCCGCCGCATCGAGCTCATCAACTCGCTGCTGTTCTCGATGCCGGGCACGCCGGTGATCTATTACGGCGACGAACTCGGCATGGGCGACAACATCCACCTGGGCGACCGCGACGGCGTACGCACGCCGATGCAGTGGTCGTCCGACCGCAACGGCGGCTTCTCGCGCGCGGACCCCGAGCAACTGGTGCTGCCGCCGCTGATGGGCTCGCTCTACGGCTACGACGCCATCAACGTGGAAGCGCAAACGCGCGACCCGCATTCGCTGCTCAACTGGACCCGGCGCATGCTCGCCACGCGCCGCGCGAAACAGGCCTTCGGGCGCGGCTCGATCCGCTTCCTGCGGCCGGCCAATCGCAAGATCCTCGCGTATCTGCGCGAGATGCCGGGAGAGCCCGCGATCCTGTGCGTGGCGAATCTCTCGCGCGCGCCGCAAGCCGTCGAGCTCGATCTCTCCGAATTCGCGGGCACGGCGCCAGTGGAAATGACCGCCGACTCGGTGTTTCCGCCCATCGGCCAGTTGCCGTATTTGCTCACGTTCCCGCCCTACGGCTTTCTGTGGTTCCTGCTGTGCCCGGGCAGTCAGCGCCCCTCGTGGAGCCAGCCGACTTCCGAGCAATTGCCCGAGTTCGTAACGGTCGTGATCCGCGAAGGCCAGACCGGCGCGACGCCCGAGAACGTGCGGCTGCTCGAATCGGAAGTGCTGCCCTCGTGGCTCTCGCGGCGGCGCTGGTTTGCCTCGAAGGACAAGGCGCTGCGCGGCGTGCGGCTCGCCGCGCTCACGACCATTCACGGCGCCGGCTTCGCGTTCACCGAGATCGAAGCCGAACTCGCCGACGGCACGAGCGAGCGCTACGTGCTGCCCATCGCCATCACCTGGGGCGCGGACACCACCACGCCGCTGCACATCCAGCTCGCGCTCTCGCGCGTGCGGCGCGGGCGCACGATCGGCTACCTCACCGACGCGTTCTCGCTGCCGTGGTTCGCGTATGGCATGTTGCGCAAGCTGCGCGAGCGCGCGGCCGTGCCCACCGTGCAGGGCAGCACGATCCGCTTCGAGCCCACCGACCGCCTCGACGCAATCGATCTCGGCGAAGCGCCCGAAGTGCGCTGGCTCGCCGCGGAGCAGAGCAACAGCTCGCTCATCGTGGCGGAGACGATCGTGCTCAAGCTCGTGCGCCGCCTGATCGCGGGCGTGCATCCCGAAGCGGAAATGAGCCGCTACCTCACGAAGCTCGGCTATGCGAACACCGCGCCGCTCTATGGCGAAGTCGTGCGCGTGGACCCCGAGGGCGTGCCGCATACGCTCGCGATCCTGCAGGGCTATATCGACAATCAGGGCAACGCGTGGGACTGGGCGCTCGATTATCTGCGCCGCACCGTCGACGAACTGGCGCTCGCCGCCGACGACGGCGACAGCGGCGACCAGGCGCACGAAGAAGAAGTGATGCAGAACTACGCGGCGGTGATCGGCGCGATCGGCAAGCGCCTCGGCGAGCTGCATGCCGCGCTCGCCACGCCGAGCGACGATCCGGCCTTCGCCCCCGCAGCCGCGACGCGCGCCGACGTGAGCCAATGGATCGCCGACACGAAGGCGATGCTCGCCGAAGCGCTCGACATCGTGGCGCAACACGCGGACGAAAACGCCCACACGCTCGACGACGACGCACGCGAACTCGCCCGCAGCCTGGTCGAGCGCCGCGACTTGCTGATGGCCAGGCTCGACGCACTCGTGCCGCTCGACGCCTCCACCTTGCGCATCCGCATTCATGGCGATTTCCACCTGGGTCAGGTGCTGATCGCCAACGGCGATGCCTGGCTGATCGACTTCGAAGGCGAGCCCGCGCGATCGCTCGAATACCGGCGTGCGAAACAATGCGCGCTGCGCGACGTCGCGGGCCTGCTGCGTTCGCTCTCCTATGCGGGCGCAGCGGCGCAATCGAGCACGGAGAGCGCGCCGCAGCAGATCGCCGATCGCAAGCATGCGCTATTCGAACGTTTTCGCGGGCATGCCGCCGAGATCTTCCTGAGCCAGTATCGCGCGGCCGCCACCCAGGCGCCGCTCCCGCTCGTGAGCGCCACCCACGAGCAGGCGCTGCTCGACCTGTTCCTGATCGAGAAGGCGGCCTACGAGATCCGTTACGAAGCGTCCAACCGGCCCAACTGGCTCGCCCTGCCGATCCGCGGACTTGCCGCGATCGCGAGCCGCGTGCTCGGTCTCACGCAAACGCATACGGGAGGAGGCGCTCATGGCTGAACGCACCCCCGACGCCGCCCTGCATCCGCACGATATCGACGCGCTCCTCCATGGACATCACGCCGATCCGTTCGCGGTGCTCGGGCTGCACTGGGTCGACGGCACGCCCTACGTGCGCGCGTGGCTGCCGAACGCTTCGCAGGTTCGCGTGCTGGCGCGCGACCGCGAACAGACGCTCGCCGAACTGACGCTCGTGCATCCCGCAGGACTCTTCGCCGGACCGCTCGCGCAAGGCGTGCCGTACCGGCTCGATATCGACTGGCACGGCGTCGCGCAGGAAATAGAGGATCCCTATTCATTCGGCCCGCAACTTTCCCAGGATGCGCTACGGCGGCTCGCCGACGGCGATCCGTATGCCGTGCTCGAATGCCTGGGCGCGCGCCCGCTCACCTGCGAGGGCGTGCCCGGCGTGCGCTTTGCGGTGTGGGCGCCGAATGCGCGGCGCGTCTCCGTGGTGGGCGACTTCAATGCGTGGGACGGCCGCCGCCATCCGATGCGGCTGCGCCACGAAGCCGGCGTGTGGGAGCTCTTCATTCCTCGCGTGGCCGCGGGCGCGCGCTACAAGTACGAGATTCTCGGCGCGCGCGGCGAGACGCTGCCCCTGAAAGCCGATCCGTGCGCCTTCCAGACCGAAGCGCCGCCCGCCACGGCTTCGGTGGTCGCGCCCGTGGAGGCGCTCGACGGGTTTGCGTGGACCGACAGCGAATGGCTGCAGACGCGCGCGCAAAAGCAGAACGCCCGCGCGGCCATGTCGATCTATGAAGTGCACGCGCCTTCGTGGCTCCCCACGCACGGCCCGGACGCCCCCGCGCCCGACTGGCAAGCCCTCGCGGAGCGCCTGATTCCCTACGCGCAAGGCATGGGCTTCACGCACCTCGAACTGCTGCCCATCGCCGAGCACCCGTTCGGCGGCTCGTGGGGCTATCAACCGCTTTCGCCATTCGCGCCCACGGCGCGGCTCGGCTCGCCGCTCGACTTCGCGGCCTTCGTGGACCGCGCGCACGAGGCCGGGCTCGGCGTGATCCTCGACTGGGTGCCCGCGCATTTCCCGAACGACGCGCACGGCTTTATCGACTTCGACGGCACCGCCCTCTACGAGCACGCGGACCCGCGCGAAGGCTATCACCCCGACTGGAACACGATGATCTACAACCTCGGGCGTCGCGAGGTGAGCGCATTCCTGATCGCCTCGGGGCTCGCGTGGCTGATGCGCTATCACGTCGACGGTCTGCGCGTGGACGCCGTGGCCTCGATGCTCTATCGCGACTACTCGCGCGCGCAAGGCGAATGGGTGCCGAACATCTACGGCGGACGCGAGAATCTCGAATCGATCGCGTTCCTCAAGCGCCTCAATCACGAAACCCAGTACGTGCCGCAGCGCCCCGGCGTCATCACCATCGCCGAGGAATCGACGGCCTGGCCCGGCGTCACCGCGCGCCCCGAGGACGGCGGCCTCGGCTTCCAGTTCAAGTGGAACATGGGCTGGATGCACGACACGCTGCATTACATGCACGAAGACCCGATCCATCGGCGCTATCACCATCACGAGATGACCTTCGCGATGGTCTACGCGTGGTCCGAGCGCTTCGTGCTGCCGCTCTCGCACGACGAAGTCGTACACGGCAAGGGCTCGCTGCTCGGCAAGATGCCGGGCGACCGCTGGCAGCGCTTTGCGAACCTGCGCGCGTACTTCGGCTTCATGTGGGCGCATCCGGGCAAGAAGCTGCTCTTCATGGGCGGCGAGTTCGGGCAGATGGCGGAGTTCGATCACGACGGCACGCCGCACTGGGATCTGCTCGACGACCCGCTGCATCGCGGCGTGCAAACGCTGGTGCGCGATCTCAACCGGCTCTATGCGGACGAGCCCGCGCTCCACATGCTCGACGCGGAGCCGGGCGGCTTCGAATGGCTCGTCTCCGACGACACCGAAAACAGCGTGCTCGCCTGGCGGCGCGTGGACGGCTCGGGCCGCGAGATCGTGGCGGTGTGCAATTTCACGCCGGTGCCGCGCCACGGCTACCGCATCGGCATGCCGCAGCCGGGCCAGTGGGAGGAAGCGATCAACACCGACGCCGAAGTCTACGGCGGCTCGAATCTGGGCAACGGCGGCCTCGTGTGCACGGAGCCCGTGCAAAGCCACGGCAAGCCGCAATCGGCGGCGTTCGCGCTGCCGCCGCTCGGCACGCTGATCCTGCGCCTGCGCCGATAACGACATGAGCGCGCCGCAATACCATCAGGAATCCGATGCAATACAACAAGCAGGACAAGGAGCATCGACATGGCTAACGGGCTGCCCGAGCGGCTGCTGCCCGGCGCGCCCTACCCGCTCGGCGCGACCTGGGATGGGCTCGGCACGAACTTCGCGGTATTTTCGGCGCACGCCTGGCGCATCGAGCTGTGTCTGTTCGACCCCACCGGGCGCAAGGAGCGCACCCGCTACACGCTGCCCGAATGCACCGACGAAGTCTGGCACGGCTATCTGCCGGGCGCGCATCCGGGCACCGTCTACGGACTGCGCGCGCACGGCCCCTATCAGCCTCATCACGGCCATCGCTTCAACCCGCACAAGCTGCTGCTCGACCCCTACGCGAAGCGGCTCATCGGCCAGTTCCGCTGGTCGGACACGCTCTACGGCTACCGCGTGCATTCGAACCGCGCCGACCTCTCGCTCGATCGCCGCGACTCGGCGCCCGCCATGCCCAAGGCCGTGGTCAGCCACGACGCCTTCGACTGGTCGCGCGACGTGCGCCCCAATACGCCGTGGGGCAAGACCGTCATCTACGAAACGCATCTGCGCGGCGTCTCCATGATGCGTACCGACCTGCGCTCGCATACGCGCGGCACCTTCGCGGCGCTCGCCTCGCCGCGCTTCATCGAGCATCTGCACAAGCTGGGCGTGAGCGCCGTGGAGCTGCTGCCGGCGCAAGCCGCGCTCACCGAGCGCTTTCTCTTCGAGCGCGGCCTGCGCAACTACTGGGGCTACAACACGGCCGCGTACTTCGCGCCCGAGCCTTCGTATCTCTCGGGCCACGACCCCGACGAAATACGCATCGCCGTGCGCCAGCTGCACGCGGCCGGCATCGAAGTGTTGCTCGACGTGGTCTACAACCACACCTGCGAAGGCGGCGAACTCGGGCCGACGGTCTCGTGGCGCGGGCTCGACAATGCGAGCTACTACCGCTGCGTGCCCGGCGACGAACGGCACTTCATCAACGATACCGGCTGCGGCAACACGCTCAATCTCACCCATCCGCGCGTGCTGCAGATGGTGGCCGATTCGCTGCGCCACTGGGCGACGTCGTACCGGATCGACGGCTTTCGCTTCGACCTCGGCGT
>Ga0164242_10000678_pt1 | contig 41033 bp, 33 predicted proteins | sample OricomgcompostMG_FD_108783 | JGI IMG/M metagenome (GOLD analysis project Ga0164242, IMG submission 108783) | Miracle-Growth compost microbial communities from Emeryville, California, USA - Original compost - Miracle growth compost (MG) ... | reverse complement strand
TCACTAACTTTGCCGTCCGTTTAACAGAAATTAATACAAACCCCGTCAAATACTATATTTAATGGAACAAACCGTAGAACAGAAGCTAAAAGCTTTATACGAACTACAAACCATCCACTCACAGATTGACAAAATACGCCAGATAAGAGGTGAACTGCCAATGGAAGTTGCCGACCTGGAGGATGATGTTGCAGGATTGGAAACCCGTATTCAGAAAATTAAATTTGAATTGGATGACCTGGAAGATGAGATCGTTACCCGCAAAAACGTGATCAAGGAAGCCCAGGCAAACATAAAAAAATACGAAACCCAGCTTAACGAGGTTAAAAACAACCGCGAATACGAGGCTATCTCAAAAGAAGTTGAGATACAAGGCCTTGATATACAGGTGAGCGAAAAAAAGATCAGAGAATTTGGTTTTGAGATCACTACCAAAAACCAGGTATATGAAAAAGCCCTGGCCGATCTGGATCGCAAAAAAGACCTGGATGCTAAAAAAGCCGAGTTAGGTACCATTACCTCCGAAACTCAGAAAGAAGAAGAAGACCTGGTTTCCCAGGCCGAAAAAGCCAAAGTAAATATCGAGGATCGTTTATTACTTGCTTATGACCGCTTACGCAAAAATGCGAAGAATGGCTTAGCGGTAGTAACCATCCGTCGCGATTCCTGTTCAGGTTGTTTCAACCAGATCCCGCCACAACGCCAGTCTGACATTCGTCAGCGCAAAAAAATTATTGTTTGCGAACATTGCGGCCGTATTTTGGTTGACGAGCAAATGGCGATGGAAGTTGAGGAAGCATAACAATTGAAAGGTGATTTAATATTTAAAAGGCGCTGAAAGGCGTCTTTTTTTGTTGAATGTGTATCCCCAACATCATGCCGGACTTTGTTTCGGCACCCCATCGTATAGGTTACTTGTTTTATGGGTTCCTGGAACAAGTTCAGCATGAACCTTTATCATATCTGCTAAAACAAGCTCGTTTGCCTCCCTCCTTTGGGAACAAACAGTGTATGGTCCAGTTGGGGCATCGCCCTGTCTTGCAAAAAGCGGTTACAGGCCATCCGGTACATTTGATGGATGGATTGCGCTACCGGGCCATCGCCGCTCATGCGGCGGCCAAAATTGCTGTCATTCAGTGAGCCGTCATGGCAGGCACGGATCATGTTAAGTACTTTTTCGGCACGGTCGGGAAAGGCCTTGTGTATCCAGTCGGTAAATATTTCGGCAATGCTGCCATTTAAGCGCACAATGGTGAAACCGGCGCCCCGCGCTCCCCTGTCGGCCGCGGCTTTAATAATGGCCGGCACCTCATTGCTGTTTAAGCCCGGAATAATGGGCGCCGCCATTACCCGTACCGCCACACCCCGCTCAGCCAGCTTTTGTATCACACTTAACCTGCCCGACGCCGTTACCGTACGCGGTTCCAGTTTTTGGCGCAACTGTTCATTTAAGGATGTGATGGATACGTTTACGCTCACCAGGTTCAGCGCGGCCAGTTCGGTCAGCAAGTCCACATCGCGCAAAATCAGGTTGTTTTTGGTGATGATGCTCACCGGGTTTTTATATTGCAGGAAAACCTGCAGCAGCCGTCGGGTTATTTCCAGCTTGCGTTCAATGGGTTGGTAACAATCCGTATTGCCCGACATTAAAATAGTAACCGGCCGGTAATTCTTCTTGTTAAAATACTGTTCCAATAGTTCGGGGGCGTTGCGTTTGACGATGATCTTGCGCTCAAAATCGAGCCCGGCGCTAAAACCATAATATTCATGACTGTTACGTGCATAGCAATAAATGCAGCCATGCTCGCAACCCTGGTAGGGGTTAATGGAGTACATGTGGCTCAGATCCGGACTGTTGGATTCGCTGACGATCTTTTTAGGGGTCTCCTCAAATATCTGTGTACCGGTATTTTCAATCAAAGGCTCATCCAACCCTTCGATATGCTGCAATACATATTTACTTTTCAGAAACTTATTATGGATATTTACCTGCGCTCCCCGACCTTTTAAAAACTCCGGGTTATCCTCATGTGCCATAGCACAAATTTGCTAATTAATTTAGCAATTGCAAATACTTTCTTTCAACTACGCGTATTTTGCTGTGCTGCATTTTTGTTTAAATGCAGCACAGCTGTTTACCAGGATGCGCCGATTACTTCAACGCCTTTTAACTAAACCCGCGATACGGCTGTCCGCTGCATTTTCCGCCCGCCCGATCAGCAAAAAGTTAATGCGGCGCTAAGCGGATGGTATAACAGCATTATTACAAACCTGATAAGGAGGACGGGGTTGTTATTGATTTTGATAAGGATAAACAAGTATTGAATGAGTGCCGGTTTGGAGGAGCTGTTAATCAGTTAGCAGTTGTGGTTGCCGGAATTACTACAGCTAAACTTTTACAGCCTACTGCTGCTTACATTAAGCGTCCAGTAAAAAAACTACCAGCTCCTTTGGGCCGTGGGCGCCTAATACCAGGCTTTTTTCTATATCGGCGGTACGGCTGGGGCCGGTTACGGTAGTGATCATGCTGGGGACCTGCGCGGCATATTTTTCTTTGATTAGCTTAAAGCCGTCTTTCAGGTCGGGCACCAGCTGGGAGGTATAAGCCACCACGATATGCACCGGCGGATAAATGCTTAGCCTGCGGCCGGCTCCGCCCGCGTTGGAAAGTAATACGCTGCCATTGCGGGCAATCAGCGCTTCGCAAAGGGTGATACCTACTTCGGCCTGTTCAAAGTTTTTATCGGTCTCAAAAAAGGGGAACTCATAAGTAGCCAGCAATTGCTGCAATGCCAGCTCCCAGCAATATATTTTACGCCAGTTGCGCTCTTCGGCAATAGTGAGTAACTGTTCAATTAAATGCACTTCATCTTCGCAAAAAATGAATGTTCCGGCCACGCCAATCAGTTGTTCGGCAAATATTACCTCCAGTAACTCATCATTGGGGGCGTATACGGGCATATCCTCCAGGTTAGGATATGGATTATCCCTTTTTTCCAACAGGGCCTTACGCACCTTCTTTAATAGTTTTTCTTTTGCTGTAGTATTATCTTTCATTGTACTAAGATCTGTAAATGGGGGGTTGCCACGCTACGCTCGCAATGACGATACCTGGTATTATATACTTCTTTATTAAACTAAAAAGCCACCATGTACAAACATAGTGGCTTTAAAATTAAAATCTGAAAATTATTCCGTTGCCGAATTGGCCTCTTTTTCTTCGGGGTTACGGTTAAAGGTGCCGGAATGGTCGCCCACACCTTCATGTACCAGGTTTTTGGCTGCTATTTCCTGGTCGCCCGGCTCATCGGTACCATTCACAAATTCATCGTAAGTGGTGCGGTTATCAAATGGCCGCTTGCCCAATATTTCTTCCAGGTCCGATTGAAACAGGATCTCTTTTTCCAGCAGCTTATTGGCCAGTTTTTCCAATCCCTCGCGTTTCTCAATCAGCAGTTTCTTGGTCATTTCATAAACGTCGCCAATTAAATTACGCACCTCGGTATCTATCAGCTCCGATGTTTTTTCGGAATATGGCTTATTAAACTGGTACTCGCCCTGGGTATCATTAAAGGATACGTTACCCACTTTATCATTCATGCCATAAATAGTTACCATGGCGTATGATAATTTGGTGATGCGCTCCAGGTCGTTCTGCGCGCCGGTTGATATTTTGCCAAAAGTAATATCTTCGGCAACACGGCCACCCATGGTCATACACATACCATCTATTAGCTGTTCCGTTGTATACAAAAACTGCTCTTTTGGCAGGTACTGGGCATAACCCAAAGCGGCCACACCACGCGGAACGATAGAAACTTTTACCAGCGGATCAGCATGTTCCAGGAACCAGCCTGCAATGGCGTGCCCGGCTTCGTGATAAGCCACAATACGTTTTTCTTCCGGAGATATGATCTTGTTCTTCTTTTCCAAACCACCAATCACCCGGTCAATAGCATCCTGGAAATCCTGCATATCTACCGCTTCCTTGTTTTTACGGGCGGCAATCAGCGCGGCCTCGTTACAAACGTTGGCAATTTCGGCACCTGCAAAACCAGGGGTTTGTGCCGATAATTTCTTAGCGTCAACTCCATCGGCCAGTTTTACCGGTTTAAGGTGCACTTTAAATATCTGCTCACGACCGATCAGGTCGGGTTTATCAATAGATACCTGGCGGTCAAAACGTCCGGGGCGTAATAAAGCCGAGTCCAGTACATCCGGGCGGTTGGTAGCCGCCAGTATGATAATGCCCGAGTCGGTTCCGAAACCATCCATCTCTACCAGCAACTGGTTCAGGGTGTTTTCTCGCTCATCATTACCGCCAACAATATTGTTTTTACCACGGGCACGGCCAATGGCGTCAATTTCATCAATAAAGATGATACATGGCGCTTTATCCTTAGCCTGGCGGAACAAATCGCGCACACGCGACGCGCCTACGCCTACAAACATCTCTACAAAATCAGACCCTGAAAGCGAGAAGAAAGGCACCTGGGCCTCGCCGGCAACAGCTTTGGCCAGCAATGTTTTACCCGTCCCCGGCGAACCTACCAGCAAAGCGCCCTTGGGTATTTTACCCCCCAGGTTGGTATATTTCTTCGGGTTTTTCAGGAAGTCGACAATCTCCATCACCTCCTGTTTGGCCTCTTCCAGTCCGGCTACGTCGTTAAAGGTAACCGATACCTGCGCCTCCTTATCAAACAAAGTAGCTTTTGATTTACCGATATTAAATATCTGCCCGCCCGGCCCGCCGCCGGTACCACCGCTCATGCGGCGCATAATAAACAGCCACACACCGGCAAATAATACCACCATAATAATGCCCTGCACCAGCCAGTTAGACAAAAGGCTTTCGCGCTGTGTAAAATTCAACGGTGTTTTTTCGCTATCGGGCAAATCCTTTTCTACCGTGTTCAGCGATTCCTTCAAGCTTTCGTAGGAGGCATCGGAAAAGGTGTATTGCGGACTGGCTGTTGCCATGCCGATATTCCGCTGATCGCGAACGGCGGCGTATTGTGGCTTCTTTAAACTGTCTTTTTTGATATAAACCTCAACGGTTACCAGGTCGCCGTTTTTGTAGGCTATCAGATGATCAACGTCATGAGGTTTAAGCATCTTGGCTTCAAACTCCTGGTAATTGATCTCCTTCCCGCCGCTTCCGTTTAATATATAAGGCACCACCAGCAATGCCAGTATAATAATGGCATAAAACCAGATAAAGTTAAACTTAGGTGGTTTGGGAGCTATCTTTTTGGGGGATATTTTACGTACGGGTTTTGGCTTTTCCAACTTATTATCTTTCATTTTTTTTCTCTGGGCTTAAACGCATAATTTTCATTCAAATTATATTAGGGGCACAAACGATTATTGTTTAAGCGCTTTTGTAGTTTTTAATTTCGGCGTCTCCCCACAAATCTTCCATGCCATAAAATTCCCGCTTGTCTGTTCTGAAAATGTGTACTACTACATCAACATAATCCAACAGTATCCATTCGGCAAATTCCTGCCCTTCCTTACGCCAGGGGCTTTGTTGGGTGGCTTTATATATTTCTTCCTCTACACTGTCGGCTATAGCTCTTACCTGTGTGCCCGAATCGGCATGACAAATAACGAAGTAATCTGATACGGAGCTGAATATGTTACGCAGGTCTAATCTCACAATATCGTTTCCCTTTTTTTCCTGTATCCCGTGTATGGCTAATTCAGAAAGATAAGCCGACTCTTTTATCGCTTTATTTTTTACCATTAAAAAGGTTTAATTTTGAACCAATTTGATATACATCTAATATACTTTGCAAAATAACATATTTTCAGGATTATTTGTTGGACAAAATTTAGTTACACTAAAAGAAGTCGGGTCGACAAATAATTTCCTAAAAGAATTACTGTCAAATTCCAAGCCAGTTGCTGAAGGAACGGTCATTATGGCAGAAAGCCAGTACGCGGGCCGTGGGCAGCAGCAAAATCGCTGGTTTAGCGAGGCAGGAAAAAATCTGACATTCAGCCTGTTGCTCAACCCGGTTTTTTTACCGCTCATGCAGCAGTTTGAACTTACCCGGGTGGTTAGCCTGGGTGTGGTAAGCGCTTTGCAGGAAGTAACAGGATTACCCATACAAATTAAATGGCCCAATGATATTTATTGCGGCGATAAAAAGCTGGGCGGCATCCTGATAGAAAACCTGGTGCAGGGCGGGCTGATCAAAAACTCGGTAATAGGCATAGGGTTGAATATTAACCAGGATGCCTTCCCGGATGATTTGCCTAATGCCATATCGCTGAGGCAGATATTACACAGGGATTATGATTTGAAAATATTATTAGCTGAAATTTGCAGCCATATAGAGGCCTGGTATTTAAAATTGAAAGCGGGGAAAGGCAAAGAATTAAAAGAACAATACCTGCACAATTTATACCGTTTAAACCAGGCAAGCTATTTTAAGGCCGATGAATTAATTTTTAAAGGCACCATTACCGGCGTACGTGATAACGGATTATTGATAATGAATACAGAAACCGGAGAAAAAGAGTTTAATTTGAAACAGATACAATTTTTAATGAACCATACCCCCGAGATATGAAGAAATTACTTTTATTATTGGCCGTTACACTGGCAGGCACCGGCGCTTTCGCGCAGGTGCAGGGGCGTGTTACCTGGGCCTACGCGGCCAAAAAGGTAAGCGCTACCGAGGCTGTTATATTATTGAAAGCCACCATGGATAATGGCTGGCATATCTATTCGCAAAATGTAAAGGATGGCGGGCCTATAAAAACTTCGTTCAAATTTCAACCTTCAAAGGAGTTTAAGCTATCGGGTAAAGTAATAGAACCGAAGCCGGTTGTAAAGTACGAGCCGGCTTTTAAAATGAACGTTGCCTATTTTGAGAATTCGGTAGTATTTCAGCAGAAAATAAAACTGACAGGCAAAAAAGCGACCGTAAAAGGCACACTGGAATATATGACTTGTAACGACCATCAGTGTTTGCCCCCTGAAGATGTTGATTTTACGGTACAGGTAGCCTTATAATTTCCCGATGAATTATTTAGTTAAGCGCGGTTTAAGATCGCTGGTTATTTTGGTTGGACTGACCGCTTTTATTGGAGGCAATGCAGCCTTTGCCCAAACCGGCAGCAGCGCCGATACGGTATCAACCGCCGATGTGCAATTCACCAGCATACCCACCCGGGCCGATAGCATCAACGCGCTTAAAAAACACAAGGATAGTGTAGCCAATGCTGCTGCCCAGGTAACCACAGCCCAACCGGCCGAAAAGGAAAAACCGCAAACCTTATGGCAGATATTTATAGCCGGTTTTTTGGGTGGCTTCGCGGCTTTTTTAATGCCTTGTATTTACCCTATGCTGCCTTTAACCGTCAGCTTTTTTACCAAAAAGGCAGGTAGCCGCAGTAAAGGTATCCTGCAATCGGTGCTGTACGGGCTTTCTATTATTGTTATTTATGTTTTTGTAGGGTTGCTGGTCACCCTGGCCTTTGGCCCCGACGCGTTGAACGCGTTGGCCACTAACGGCATTTTCAATTTTCTTTTCTTTTTACTGCTGTTGCTTTTCGGTATTTCTTTTTTGGGCGCGTTCGAAATTACCCTGCCCGGTTCATTGGCCAATAAGCTGGATCAGAACTCGGATAAGGGCGGACTGGCAGGCATCTTTTTTATGGCCTCCACGCTGGTGGTAGTATCTTTTTCGTGCACAGGGCCCATTATTGGCTCGGTACTGGTAGAAGCCGCTACCAAAGGCGAGCGACTGGGGCCGGCCGTGGGCATGTTCGGGTTTTCTTTAGCGCTGGCCCTGCCTTTTACACTGTTCGCCCTGTTTCCTTCGGCTTTAAAAACCTTGCCCAAATCGGGTGGATGGCTCAATAGCGTTAAGGTGGTGCTTGGTTTTATCGAGATCGCTTTCGCGCTGAAATTCCTGTCGAATGTTGACCTGGCCTACCATTGGAACTGGTTTGACAGGGAGGTATTCCTGTCCCTGTGGATAGCTATCGGTTTAATGATGGGTTTATATCTCATCGGCAAAATCAAGTTCGCGCACGATAGCGAGGTAACCCATCTATCCGTACCACGTACATTTATTGCTATTATCGTATTCGCTTTTGTGGTGTACATGATCCCGGGGTTATGGGGCGCGCCGCTGAAATCCATCAGCGCTTTTTTACCGCCGCTCAGTACCCAGGATTTTGACCTGTCAGCAGGGGTTGGCGCGGTTCCCGCGGCGGTGAATCAATCCACCATCAAAATAAAAAAATACGAGGATGTTTTTGAACGGATGCCCAAAGTAAAGGGTGTTGACGATTGGTATGATTATGACCAGGCTATTGAAGTTTCCAGGCAATTGCACAAGCCTATCCTGATAGACTTTACCGGCTGGAACTGCGTGAATTGCCGCCGGATGGAAGCCAATGTATTTCCCGACCCCGAAGTGCTGTCGCGCCTGCAGAATGATTTTGTGGTATTACAACTGGTGATTGATGATAAAACAGAGATCCCCGTCGCCGAGCAGACCAAGTCGGAACTGACGGGCAAACCGCTAACTACACTTGGGGCTAAATGGATAGACCTGGAGATCAATAAATACAACTCAAACGCGCAGCCTTTTTATGTAATTATTAACGAGAAAGGCGAAACGCTGGTGCCGCCACAGGGCGCTAATTTCCATGTAGATCAATATATAGCTTATCTGGATAGCGGGATAGCGGCGTATAAGAAGCAGATTAAGTAATAATTAATGTGTCATCCTGAATTTGTCTCAGGAACCCACAGGACAAGTGAATTTGCACAATGGGGTGCCGAATCAAATTCGGCATCACATGCTTTTCATTATGTCATTGCGAGGAGCGGAGCGACGCGGCAATCTCCTCCTTAAGGAACTTGCCAGCTATGAGATTGCCACGCTACGCTCAATGACAAAGATTATTATAGAATCATAACCGCTCCACCAGCCGCTCCAAAGCCATGCCGCGCGAACCTTTGATTAAAATGGTAGCGTTTTTTACAGGGTGGGCTTTCAACCCGTCAATAGCTTCCTGTACCGTGGTATAAAAAATGGCTCCTTCTTTTGGGGCATGTTTATAAAACTCAGCGCCTATAAATATCCGTTCGTTAACCGGGCTTTGCAGGGCTTTCCGGATCACCAGCGCGTGTTCTGCGCGGGCATCCTCTCCCAGTTCAAACATATCGCCCAAAATCAGTACTTTATAACCGGCCTGTAATTTGCCCAGGTTATCAATGGCTACCGCCATACTGCTGGGGTTGGCGTTATAATAATCGCAAATGAGCGTATTGGTGGCTGTTTGGGTTAATTGCGAACGGTTATTTTTAGGCTGATATTCTTCCACGCCCCGGTTAATTTCATCGGGTGTTAACTTAAAATAGGTTCCCAGGCATATTGCTGCAAGGATGTTATCCAGGTTATATTCGCCAGTTAGCTGCGAGGCAACTGCGTAAGTTTGCCGATTGGGGTTATCAGTCCAGTTTAAGGATAAATAAGGAGCGTTAGCGCTCAGTATACCGCCGATTAGCGCCTGATCCCCATCACCATAAAATATTTTGTTTTTTAACTGCCGGGCTTGCTGCATCGCCATTAAAACCGCGTCGTTAGCGTTAATAAAAACCACGCCATTGCTATTCTGCAAATAGTCGTATAGTTCGCCTTTTCCCTTTTTAACGCCTTCCACCCCGCCAAAACCCTCCAGATGCGCGCGGCCCACGTTGGTGATCAATCCGTGGCTTGGCTGCGCTATGCTGCATAACAATTCTATTTCCTTTTGATGGTTGGCGCCCATTTCAATAACGGCCATTTGATGGTTGCTGTTAATGCTTAAAATAGTAAGGGGTACACCAATATGATTATTCAGATTACCCTGCGTGGCCAGCGTGTTAAAACGTTGCGACAGCACCGCGTTGATCAGTTCCTTAGTGGTAGTTTTGCCGTTACTGCCGGTTAGGCCAATAACCGGGATATCCAATTGTTGGCGATGGTGCCGGGCCAGGTCCTGCAAAGTGTTTAGCACATCATTCACCAGCAAAAACCGGTCATCCGTTACGTATTCCGGGTTATCAATTACCGCGTAGGCCGCGCCCTGCTCAATAGCCTGCCGCGCGAAGGTATTGGCATCGAACTTATCCCCCTTTAAAGCAAAAAAAAGACTGCCCGGAATGATTTTACGTGTATCAGTACTGATAACGGGGTATTGCAGGTAATGCTGGTATAGTTGTTCGGTCGTGATCATTGCGGTTACTTTTTCAGGAAGATTACATTGCAAAAATAGCGATTCAGACTTACGAAGTTTTGAAAACTTCGTAAGTCTTTAAATCGATATGTCATTGCGGGGAACGAAGCAATCGCGAACTATGTATTGCCATTATATACTCGCGATTGCTACGTCGCCCCGCTCAATGACGTGATTAGTTAAAAACAAAAAAGGGTGTCATCGGGATGACAAATCATTTAAGCCTATTGGGATTTTAATAATATATATTTACATTCGACTAAATATTTAGTTGATTAATAACGCTTTTATGAAATCTTATCTAAAAATCAGTCTCTTTTTTATTTGTCTGGTCACCGCTGCATCGGCTCAGGACCTTCCCAAGGTTCAGCAGGTTAGCCTATATGCCCCGAACAATAAACCGGAGGATCTTTTCACGGCGTCCGCCGGCAAATTTCAGGCTTATAATAAAGGCAACCATCTTTATTATACCATTGCTAATGATGCCGACAACCTATACCTGGTAGTTCATACTGCCGACAAGCTTACCATTCAAAAAATAATCCGCTGGGGTTTAGCTTTGAGTACAAGTACTTCGGGGAAAATAACTCCGGGCAGTCCGTCCGTAAGTTTTCCCGTTCCCAATGGAGATAATAATTTTAGTATCATCAGGACAATAGGGGCAGAAGTTGCAACAAAAGCTTCTTTTAATACCAGGATGGCTAATCAATGCAAGCTGATAGCCGTTAAAAACCTTACAGGGCTTAATGGCCCTATCATATCTGTTTATAATAACGACGGCGTAAAGGCTTTGGCTTCATTTAATGACCAGCTGGAATATACCTATGAACTGACTGTACCTCTAAAATATCTGAATATTTCAGTAAAGGATCAAACTCCATTTCATTACGATATTAAACTAAATGGCGCAAACAGTAATGCCAGACCAGGCGCCCCGCCGGGGCCAAAGCGTAAAGACGGAAGAAGCATTCCTGACAACGATTACCTGTATAGCCCTACCAATTTTGGAGGGACATGTACATTAGCTGCCAAATAAGTTCCGCAAACACTTCCGCTTTATTCAACATGAACATCCGGTAGGGCCAAGCCGATCTGTTTGATGGGGTGCCGAAATAAGTTCGGCATGACTGTACTTTTTAAAGCAATTTCCCTGTATGTTCTATAACGAAGTTCCATTTTACCGCCTAAATCCTTATCTTTGCACCTGCATTTCACGCTGTTTGCAGCAGTATCAATGATTTTATGACGACATACCAAACACTACTCTATTATTGTTATTCAACAATAGCCGGCGCGGAGCAATTTGCTGCCGACCATCTGAAATTTTGTAAAAGCCTGGGATTGGTTGGCCGCATAATAGTAGCCGAAGAGGGTTTAAACGGTACCGTATCCGGCACGGCCGAGGCCTGTAAAACTTATATGGATACTATCCATGCCGATGAACGCTTTGCCAAAACCGATTTTAAAATTGACGACGTAGCCGAGCCTTCATTTGTAAAAATGCACGTGCGCTACAAATCGGAAATTGTGCATTCGGGCCTGCGCGATCCTCACCTAATCAATCCAAACAAACAAACCGGCAAGCACCTGGAACCGGTCGATTTTCTGGCCATGAAGGACCGCGATGATGTAGTGATCCTGGATGTGCGTTCGGATTATGAGCACTCCCTGGGCCATTTTAAAAACGCGGTAACCCTGGATATTGAAAACTTTCGCGATTTCCCTTCCAAAATTAACGAGCTGGCAAAATTTAAAGATAAAAAGATACTGACCTACTGCACCGGCGGCATTAAGTGCGAAAAAGCTTCGGCCCTGCTGCTGCACGAAGGGTTTACCGATGTTTACCAGCTGCACGGCGGTATTATAAAATACGGCAAGGAAGCCGGCGGACAAGATTTTGAAGGCAAATGCTATGTGTTTGACAATCGCCTTTCGGTTGATGTAAATACGGTGAACCCGGTAATTGTTTCCACCTGCCGTAACTGCGGAAAAACTACGGATAAAATGATTAATTGCGCCAACCCCGAGTGCAACGAGCATTTTACCCAATGCGATGAATGCGGCGAAAAAAGGGAAGGCTGCTGCAGCGATGCCTGCCAAACCCACCCGCGTAAGCGCGTGTATGATGGTACTGGTTATTATGTAAAAGTACCCCAGCCCGTAAATGTAAAAAAGGCGATAGCCGATTAATTATCCGCTATTTTGCAACTTAATACAACAAACCTGTTTGGCTGATTGGCAGAGCGGGTTCGCTTTATTTTAAGCGTAACACGATATTTACATTTAACGGCATTTAAAGCATGCCGAATTAAATCAAGCTTCCTATATTAGTTCCTGAAAACCACTTATACCCGATGGCTGATCCCTTAATAGCTATCTGGCAAAACCATTAATCAAATTTATCTGAACTGATATGCAAACAAACAGACGTAATTTTCTGGCTACTGCCGCGTTAGGCGGTGTTGCTGCCGCGTTACCTTTTTCTTCCTTCGCTTCGTCAAAAAATTCGGGCATAGCCTTGCCCGACTATACGAAGATAGACGAGGCCAGGAACAAACCGGTACTAAAAAAAGAACTATTTAAAGACCCGGTAATATTAGATAAGATTGAACTGTTACGTTATAATGATACTTTTTTATGCCGCGTACGTTCTAAAGATGGTGCTGAAGGCATATCCGTGGCCAATAGTCTTCAGTTACGTTATCTGTACCCCATTTTTGTGAGCAGGATACAACGGTTTTTTATAGGGAAAGACGCCCGGGATATGGAAGCCCTGATAGACCAGGTATACGTTTACGGCAGCAATTACAAACTACAGAGCGTAGCCCTTTGGGACCCGCTGTCTACCCTTGAGTTTGCCGTACTGGATATGCTGGGCAAAATAGCCAACAAATCAATAGGGCAGTTAATTGGTGATATTCATCATAAAGAAATAAACGTTTACCAGGCCAACAGCGAGCGCGATATTACCGCCGAATTAACTATCGAGCACTTAAAAAAACAACTATCAGAATCAAACGCGAAAGCTATTAAATTTAAACTGGGCGGGCGCATGAGCCATCCGGAATACCCTCCGAAAAGATCGGAAAAACTGATACCATTGGTGCGTAAAACATTTGGCGACCAGATGGTGATCTCGGCCGATGCCAATGGCTCGTACGATGTAAAAGAGGCTATCCGTATCGGGAAGATCATGCAGGAATACAAATACGACTTTTACGAAGAACCTGTTCCGTTTGATTGGTACGAGGAAACCCGCCAGGTGGCCGACGCGCTTGAAATCCCCATTGCCGGGGGCGAACAGGAGCCAAGCATGCGCAACTTCCGCTGGCTGATAGGCACCAATGCTTTAAAAGTAGTTCAGCAGGACCAGTTTTATTTTGGCGGGATGATCCGCTCCATGAAAGTGGCGCGCATGGCGGCGGCAACCGGTAAGGTTTGTACCCCGCATACTACCGGCGATGGCTTTGGTTATGTGTACCTGGCCCATTTTATTTCGGCTATCCCTAACGCGGGCCGGTTCCATGAATTTAAGGACCTGAGCAAAAATCTGCCTTTTGAATGCAAGGACTCAACCCTTACCAGCATCAACGGCGTTGTAAAAATACCGCAAGGCCCGGGTTTAGGTGTTACTATTGATCCTGATTATATTAAAAAGCATACCGTGGTGACTGAACGGGGATAATAATTTTAGAATCCAAACAAAAACGTAAGAGAAAAAAGAGCCGGCTTCCAATTAGGAAACCGCCTCTTTTCGTGGGGTTCACCCCTTTACTTCTTTTTCTTTACAGCCGCTTTTTTAGGCTGATATTTAATAAGTGTAATATTAGGTTTGGGTGGCGGCGGCATATCGTCGCCCATGTAAAAACTGGTATGGGGAGGCTGGTTATAAGCCACATTTTGCCAGGCTATGCTTAAGCGGTACTGCGGATCGTGCATAAAGGTGTACAAACGGTGCGTAGTGGGGATGGTGGTTGTAAATATCCGCAGTTCCTTCCCATCTGTAGTACGGTAAATGGCCTCCTCGCGCCAGTCGCCTAAAATGTCAGCAGACAGACAAGGATTGGATTTACTACCGTTATTGGAAGCGCAGTTATAAGCCCGCGCGTTCAGCAAATTAATTGTTTTGGAATTCATATAATCCCATTTATCAATATTGGTGCTGTTCAGCAATTCGCTTTGCAGGTCGCCGTCCCAAAAAATACCGAAGTTAACCGAGGGCGTGCGTTCAGAAATTTTATTGCCTTTGGCGTCAAACATCCCGCTAATACCGGCACCTGCCACCCAGCATTCAGAACCACGGTACCTGGGGTCGACATTTAAGGCAAGCGCCCTGCCGGGGCCTTCGCCATCCCCACCAGCTTTTACCGACGCTTTTTTCCATAACACTTCCCCGGTACGCGCATCTCTGAAGTTAGCTCCCGCGTCCGAGAAACGCTCCTGGGTATCAAAAACTTCCAGGCCCGGTCTGTCCGGGTCAAGGTCGCCAACATGCAGCGCGTCGGCATGGCCAATGCCGGTACTGTATAGGCCTTTGCCGTCATCGTCAAGCGTCATGGCGCCATAAATAATCTCATCTTTCCCGTCGCCGTCTACATCCGTAATGCTCAGGTTATGGTTCCCCTGTCCCGAATACGGGTTTTTACGGTCCTGACTGTCAAACGCCCAGCGCTTGGTGAGCTTGCCGTTTTTCCAGTCCCAGGCGGTAACAAAAGTGCGGGTATAGTATCCGCGGCTCATGATCAGGCTGGGGTGCTTGCCATCCAGGTAGGCTACGGCCGCCAAAAAACGGTCCATACGGTTGCCATAACCATCGCCCCACATATCTTTTAGCTGTGCCTCGGTAGGGTTCAGGTTATCCGGATACCTGGCCGGGATAAAATCTGTAGTGGCCATCGCGGCGCCGGTCATGCCGTTAAAAATGGTCAGATATTCCGGTCCGGCCAAAATATAGCCTCTCGCGTTGCGCCAGTCTTTAGTCGAATCGCCTATTACTTTGCCTTCCCCGTCTATGGTGCCGTCGGCCGTTTTGCAGGCCAGTTCGGCGCGGCCGTCGCCATCAAAATCATACACCATAAATTGGGTATAATGGGCGCCTTCGCGGATGTTTCTGCCTAAATTAATGGTCCACATCAGCGTGCCATCCAGTTTATAGGCCTGTAAAATAGGGTTATCGGTTACACCCGCCTGCGAATTATCATGGCTTCTTCCGGCCTGGTGCAGTATAATTTCGTATTCGCCATCGCCATCCAGATCAGCCACCGACGCGTCATTAGGCATATAACCGGCGGGTGTTTGCAGCGGGACAGACAGATAAGGCAAAGCCGCCGAGTTAGCCGCTAAAACAAACGGCTTGCTTGCCGCCTGTTCGCGGCCGCGCAATACCGGTTTTACATAATAAGCGTTCGTTTTTGTAAAATTTGCCTTGGTATCAATAAAAAAGGTAGCGCCGGTAATGGGCCTTTGTGTCAGCTTTACCGCGGCGGCGTTGCCTGTTTTACGATAAAGGTTAAAGCCCATCGCGTTAGGGTCGGTTCCTAATACCCGCCAGCTTACAAAAACACTGTCACCAGGTTTATGGATAGCTACTACACCCCTGCCCAGGTACTCCATTGGCCGCTGGGCCGAAACACCAAACGGAATGATAAACATCATTCCGCTTAGCATTATGAAATATTTTAATAATGATTTCATAAAAATATATTTTGGGTTTATACTATTTTTTTGCTGCCGCTCCTTTATATTTCATCAGGACAATATTTGGTTTTGGCAGGGTTTTCATACCATAGCCCAGGTAAAAACCTACATGCGGAGGCTGGTTATACCCGGAGTTTTGCCAGGCAATGGCATCGCGGTATTGCCTGTCGTGCATCAGCGTGTATATTTTATGCGTTGTTGGAATAGTGGTGGTATAAATTCTTAAATTCTGATTATCCGAGCTGCGCTCAATCACTTCCTCGCGCCAGTCGCCAAAAAGATCGGCACTGAGGGCCGGGGTTGATTTTGAACCGTTGTTTGATTGCGCGCCGGTCATGGTAAATATCCTGCCCTTGCCGTATTTATCAATGTAATTGCTGTTCAGCAATTCGCGGCTTAGGTCGCCATCCCACCAGCACAAAAAGTTACACGAGCGCGGCGCGGGGCCTATTGGGTTGCCATGAATATCCATCAGCTGCTTGGCTCCATCCCACCACATTTGCGCGCCCATGCGGGTAGTATCAATATTTTCGGCCACGCCACGACCACGATCCTCATCGGGCGACCCTTTAAATAAGGTTTCGCCGGTGCGCGCGTCATAAACCGTAACACCAGGGCCTTTGGTGTTTTCCTCAATTTCATGAATCCCAAATACTTCCAGTCCAGGCCGGTCGAGGTCAAGGTCGGTTACATGCAGCGCGTCGCCATGCCGGTAGCCGGTAGTGAACAACCCTTTACCATCATCATCAACCACCATCGATCCGTATACAATTTCATCCTTACCATCACCGTCAACATCGGCAACACTTACCGTATGGTAACCCTGACCCGAGTAGGGGTTCTCGCCATCCTTACTGTCAAATACCCAGCGCGAGGTTAATTTTCCGCCTCTCCAGTCCCATGCCGCCAATACCGAGCGGCCATAGTAGCCGCGGCACATTATCACACTTGGATGCACCCCATCAAGGTAGGCTACGCAGGCGTTAAAACGATCGACACGGTTACCGGTATTATCGCTTCCGCCATTGCCGCCGTGGCCGCTCCAGCCATCAGTTGGGTAACGGCTTGGGATATAATTAGTAGTAGCCAGCGCCTCGCCGGTTTTACCGCTGAAGATGGTGAAATACTCGGGCCCGTCCAATATCTTACCATAAAAGGTATTCCGTTCGGGAACGTTTGTACGGCGGTAATGCTTGGTGGAATCGCCTATTACCTTACCTTTTCCATCTATGGTTCCGTCGGCGGTTTTGCAGGCAAATTCAGCTATGCCGTCACCGTCAAGGTCAAAAACAATAAACTGGGTATAGTGGGCCCCTTCACGAATATTGTCGCCAAGGTTAATTTGCCAAAGGAAGGTACCATCCATTTTATAAGCCTGGAATATCGGCGGATCTGTTAAACCCGGCGATGGGGTATCCCTGCTTCTGCCTGTCTGGTGAACAATGATCTCGTATTGTCCATCCCCATCCAAATCCCCTACCGACACGTCATTCGGCGTATACCCTTTTGGTGTTCTTAAAGGAATATTCAAATATTGCTGTACCGGCGCGTTAGCCGCAAGTATAAAGGGTTTGCTTGCCGCCTGCTCCTTGCCGGCAGCAACTACCTTTACATAATAGGCGTTAGGCTGGCTGATATCAACCTTAGTATCCACATAGTTGGTACTGGTTGTAATTGGGGCTTTATTCAGTTTTACCGGTGCCGCGTTGCCTGTTTTACGATACAGGTTAAAGGCGATGCTTTGCGGCTCGGTACCCAGCATGCGCCAGCCTACGTACACCGAATCGGCACCTTTGTGTACCGCTATCATACCCCGGTCCAGGTATTCCATATGCCGGGGCAGGGTTACTTTCGTTATTTTTTTAGCCGGAATATTAAGCACTGACGGCCCGGGCCCTTGCGCCGAAACTATGGCGGCACTAAACAGGCAAACAAAGGATAGCGCCGCTGTTTTTAATTGTTTTGAATTGAAAAAGTATGTTTTTTCCATAATTAATTTTTAACCCGAGCATCAGGAACGGGATCGGTATTTGATTTAAATAGTTGGTAATGGCTTACTATTGGTGGAATAAAAGTACCTAAATCGGGATAAAAACCATCATGCACTATCATGTGGGGATTTTTTAAGAATGGGTTAAAAAAATCGATTAAACAATCTTTAAAGCCCTTTTTTAAACCATTTATCATGTTGCGTAGTAATACAGATGTTACAAAAACAGGCAGTAAAACCGGCATTTAAAAAAGGGTATTATTGTAAATACGGCCCTAACCAACCAGCTAATTGTAAAAGTATGCGCAGGGGGATAGTGTAACAATATAGTTCACTAACCGGCTGCAAGGCGCTTAATTAAAGCATAACTTATTATCTTAGTTTCCTGAAACCAATTGCCTGATTACTATCAGGTAAATTTAGCAAACCCAATAATTACCTAATTATGCTGCATAAATACAAGCTATTGTTAGCCGCGGCAATTGTCGCGCTATCATCATTCATTATTTTAAAACCCAACCCTAAACCCACCCTTTGGTTAATTGGCGATTCCACCGTACGTAACGGCAGCTGTGGCTGCGGCGCCGGTGGTTTATGGGGATGGGGCGCTTATCTGCAAAATTCGCTCGACAGTAACAAAGTAATTGTACAAAACAAGGCCTATGGCGGCACCACCAGCCGCAGCTTCGTTACAGGCGGTTTCTGGGATAAAGTATATCCGTTTATTAAGCCGGGCGATATTGTGATGATTCAATTTGGCCATAACGACGCGCGCACCCCGAAAGGTACCGGCGACGACAGCACACAGGTTACCAACCCCCGCACGCAAAAAACAGAATGGGTACACACCTTTGGCTGGAATATTCGCAAATACATCAGGGAAACCAAGGAAAAGGGCGGTATCCCGATTGTAATTACTTTGGTGCCCCGCAATATGTGGAAGGATGGTAAAGTTGACCGTGTGGCCCAGGAATATGTAGGCTGGGACAAGGAAGTGGCCGCCCAGGAAAAGGTGGATGTTATTGACCTGAATAAAATCATTGCCGATCATTACGATCAGCTGGGCCAGGATAAAGTAGGTACTGAATTTTTTACCGTTAAAGACCATACCCATACCATTGAAGCCGGTGCACGGTACAGTGCCAAATGCGTAATTGAAGGATTAAAGGGCCTGAAAGATAACCCCCTAAAAAAAGCCATCATAGACTAATATGTTCAAATCAGCTACCTCGCAATTATTAAAAATTGTTATCATCGCGCTGTTTACCGGCAGCCTGTTCCAGGGTGCTTACGCGCAGCAAACCATCACCAGGTATTTAAGCGGTACCGGCAGCGATCACACCGTTACCTGGGATTTTTTTTGCACCAAGGGCCGTAACAGCGGCGTATGGAGCAAAATACAGGTGCCATCGTGCTGGGAACTGCAGGGCTTTGGCCATTACGATTATGGCCGCGAGCCGTTTGATAAAGCGTCGGACGAGCAAGGCCTGTATAAGTATCAATTCAACGTTGATAAAACCTGGGAAGGCAAAGTGATCCAGATTGTGTTTGAAGGCTCCATGACGGATACCGAGGTGAAGATCAACGGCCAATCGGCCGGGGCTATGCACCAGGGTTCGTTTTACCGCTTCGCTTATGACATTTCGAGCAAGCTCCATTACGGGGCAAGCAATTTACTGGAAGTAAAAGTGAGTAAAAAATCGGCCAATAAATCCATCAACGCTGCCGAGCGCATGACAGATTTCTGGGTATTTGGCGGCATATTCCGTCCGGTTTATTTACAGGCATTTCCGCAGCAGCATATCGCACATGTGGCTATTGACGCGCAGGCCAATGGTAAATTTAAGGCGCTTGTAAAATTAACCAAACAGGTTAGCGGCAACTATATTACCGCCTCTATCCGCAAAGCGACAAGCCCAAACATTATTAAAACCGCCACCGTACCCATTAATAATGCTGATAGTGTAGTAACTATAAACCAGCAGCTATTAAATGTGGCCCAATGGAGCCCCGAGTTCCCGAACTTATACAAAGTGCAGCTGGCTATTAAAAATAAAACCGGCAAAGTGATCCATACCGTAACCGAAACTTTTGGCTTCCGCACGGTTGAGCTAAGGCTGCACGACGGTTTTTACCTGAACGGCAGAAAGGTAATGTTTAAGGGGGTGGATCATCATAGCTTTTGGCCAACCAGCGGGCGCACCACCAACAAGCAGATCAGCATCAATGATATCAACCTGATCAAGGACATGAACATGAACGCGGTGCGGATGTCGCATTATCCGCCCGACGAGCATTTTATTGCCGCCTGCGATTCCATGGGCCTGATGGTACTGGATGAACTGACCGGCTGGCAGCATAAATATGACGACACCACAGGCCATAAGCTGGTAAAGGAAATGGTGAACCGCGATGTGAACCACCCCAGTGTGGTAATATGGGATAATGGTAACGAGGGTGGCTTTAACTATAATCTGGATGCCGATTTTGGCAAGTACGACCCGCAGAACAGGCTGGTTATACATCCCTGGGAACGTTTTAACGGTACCGATACCAAACATTACCCCGGCTATAATTATGTACTCAATTCGGCGCTGTATGACGATAAGGTATATTTCCCTACCGAGCTTTTGCATGGTTTATACGATGGCGGCCTCGGTGCCGGGCTGGATGATTTCTGGAACCTGATGCTGCAGCATCCGCGCAGCGCGGGCGGTTTCCTGTGGGTTTTTGCCGATGAAGGCGTAGTGCGTGTGGATAAAAAAGACAGCATTGATACCGATGGCAGCAACGCGCCCGACGGTATTTTAGGCCCGTTCCACGAAAAGGAAGGCAGCTATTATACCATTAAGGAAATATGGTCGCCCATTTATATCAGTCCGCAATATATTGGCAAGGGGTTTAACGGCCAGTTGCAGGTAGCCAACCGCTATATGTTCACCAACCTCAGCCAGTGCAAATTCAGCTGGAAATTAGTAAGCTTTGGCGACCCTTCGGGCAAAATGGCAGCTACAAAAACGGACGCTACCGGCAAACCCGCGGCATTTTCGCTCGCGCCGGGCAATACGGGTTATATCAACCTAAAACTACCGGCTAACTGGCACAATAGCCAGGCGCTTTACCTAACCGCTACCGACCCGCATGGCCGTGAGCTGTTTACCTGGAGCTGGCCCATCCAAACACCGGAAGCCATGAACAGCAAATGGATCAAAAAAACCGGTAATGCCCCGGTAACCGCTACCGATGGCGATAAAACACTTTCAGTACAGACCGGTAACGTGGTCATGAATTTTGATAAGAAAACCGGTTATCTGGTAAACGTAAGCAAAGGCGATAAAACCTTGTCTTTTTCAAACGGGCCTGCATTGGCCGGGGTTGACCAAACGCTGGCATCGTTTAAATACGGCGTTGAAGGATCTGACTATGTCATTAACGCGTCGTATACCGGCAAGGGCAGAGGCAACGGCATGAAAGTGCAATGGACGTTTAGCCCGGGCATGCCTGCAAAATTATTTTATTCCTATTTACAGAGTGGCGAGGCCGATTACAGGGGCATTACCTTTAATTATCCTGAGCAGCAGGTTACAGGGATGGAATGGCTGGGCCGCGGCCCCTACCACGTTTGGAAAAATCGATTAAAAGGCCTTGAGTTTGGCATTTGGAACAAGGATTATAATGATACCCGCACCGGCGAATACTTGTGGAAGTATCCCGAATTTAAAGGCAACCATTCCGAAGTGCACTGGGTTAAGATCAGGAACAAAGAAATGCCTTTCACTGTTTATACCGAAAGCGACCACCTGTTTTTCCAGATGCTTAAAACGGATAACCCCAAAGGCGGCCCCAATAAAACCACCGTTAATTACCCGGAAGGCAATATTGGCTTTATGGATGCCATACAGCCTGTCGGCACCAAATCGCAGCCGGCAAATGAGCTGGGCCCCCAGGGGCAGAAAAACGTAGCCCTGAATAAGGACCCGGCTACCAACACCCTGTGGTTTGATTTTAATACGCAATAGTCAGGGGCTATCCTGCTAAAGGCTTTACCTGAAAAGGCTGACAATGGCTACAAACCTTGTCGGCCTTTTTAATGTGCCGTGGGTTAATTCAATCCTGTTAAAATAAGATTTGGCCGGGAAATCATCCGCGAAAAAACTTATATGCCTGTTTACTGTTTTTATAACTCCTGGTATCCCTATTATTAACCTACCGGCATATAAGTTATGACTGATAATTTTAAAATGACACGTTTGGGCATCCTGATGGAGCCGGATATGAATAACCCTATGGAAGCCGGCGGCGTGCTTAACCCCGCGGCGGTACGAGGGAAGGATGGGCATTTATACTTGTTTCCGCGGATAGCCACAAAAGAGAATTATTCGCGTATTGGAATAGCAAGGGTAAAGTTTGATGATAAGGGCGATCCGGTGGGGGTAGAACGTTTAGGCATTGCCCTGGAGCCAGAGGCCGATTATGAAAAACGCCCGAATGGGGGAGGCGGCTGCGAGGATCCGCGTGTTACTTATGTGGAACCGCTGGAGCTTTATATCATGACCTATACGGCATTTTCAGCAGCCGGCCCGCGCATAGCGCTGGCCCAATCCAACGACCTTTTTAATTGGAAACGGTTAGGATTAGCGGACTATACCCCTTATGAACATATTGCCTTTAACGGGATAAATAATAAGGATGCCTGTGTGTTCCCTTTGCAAATACCCAGTCCACATGGCCATCGGTCATTAGGCATGCTTCATCGCCCCCTGTTTCCCGGTACCTCGCCCGAAGAAAAAATGCAGCACCCCTGGGACGGCGCCGTTGATAAGCACCATGAAAGTATCTGGCTATCTTACTGCCATATCCATCCCGAAAGGAAAGACAAATGGCACCCCGCTGAATTTACATCGCACCGCCCGTTAGCTATACCTATAGCCGCATGGGAAAAGCTAAAAATTGGCAGCGGCACACCACCGGTACTTACCAAATTTGGCTGGATGTTCCTGTATCATGGTGTAATGGAAGGGGAACGTTCTACGCCGGACCATCAGCAGCTATGTTATTCGGCCGGACTTATGATATTATCCGAGAACAATCCTTATGATATTGTATTCCGCACGCCAGAGCCCTTGCTGAAGCCCGAGCTTCCGGAAGAACAGGTAGGCATAATTGCCGATGTGGTTTTCCCTACCGGGATTGACAGGAGGGATGATTTGGGCACTCCCAACCGGTTTGATGTTTACTATGGTATGGCCGATGATAAAATAGGCGTGGCCCGGCTGGATATACCCGACCGCTTGCCTTTTATCGTGTAAACAAGCGTGCCCGGAATAGGTGCCGAGGGGGGCTGTCGCTTTCCTCGGCATATATTATTACCTTTGCTGCCGAAACAAGTTCTTTACTTTCCTTCATCAACCGGTATAGGTTTTACTTTATTGTAGATTAATAGGGAATAGTGTGTAAATCACTAACTGTCGCGCAACTGTAAGTAACCATAAGTTTTTGCCAGGCAATGTCCACTGCCCCGATGTATCGGGATGGGAAGGGCGGCAAAGATGTTACAAGTCAGGAGACCTGCCATACTGAATTGACAATGCTTTCGCGGAATGAAGTATGGTGTCAGGGATGATGTGTTTACAATGCTGCTTATATTAAAGCCATTGCCTGCGCGCGTCCGCTCCTTTTTCCTTCTTATCCAAAGCATTCACGAAGCTTAGCTAAAGCGCTTTTAACCGAATTATTCATTTAATCATTAAAAGAAATGCTAACGCAAAATCTCGGCTATCCGCGAATTGGTAGCCAACGCGAGTTGAAAAAAGCCTGCGAAAATTACTGGGCAGGCAAAACAGGTTTAAAAAATGTACAGGCTGTAGGAAGAGCCATCCGCCACGAAAACTGGAAAATTCAAAAAGAGGCGGGTATCGACCTGATCCCCTCGAACGATTTTTCCTTTTATGACCAGGTGCTGGATCATTCCTTTATGTTTGGCGCCATCCCCAAACGCTATCACGAGGTGGTTCAAAAACCGGGGAATGAGGAGCTCGATCTTTATTTCGCAATGGCCCGGGGCTATCAAAAAAATGGGCTGGATATAACGGCAATGGAAATGACCAAATGGTTTGATACCAATTATCATTATATCGTTCCGGAGTTTTATGAGGGTCAACAGTTCAAGCTATTCTCCACCAAAATTATTGATGAGTTTTACGATGCCAAACAACTGGGCATTATCACCAAGCCTGTATTGATAGGCCCTGTAACTTACCTGTTATTAGGCAAGGAAAAAGAAGCGGGTTTCCACAAACTCGATCTTATAAAGAATCTGCTGCCGGTTTACCTTGATATCCTTACCAAACTTAAAGGCTTAGGTGCCGAATGGATCCAATTTGATGAACCTTTTTTAACGCTCGATCTGACCGAAAAGGAACAACAGGTTTACCGGGATACGTATAACCGCATCCGCAAAGAATTTCCTTTCCTGAAGATTGAAGTGGCTACCTATTTTGAAAGCCTGGGCGATCATACCGCGCTGGCCGCGTCCTTGCCGGTTAACGCGCTGCACATCGACCTGGTGCGGGCCCCGCAGCAACTGGACGAGGTAATTGCTCATTTACCTGAAAAGATCATCCTGTCATTAGGCGTGGTGGATGGCCGGAACATCTGGAAAAATGATTTTGAAACTTCGCTAACCTATATCAACAAAGCGATTGAAAAACTGGGGGCCGACAGGGTTTGGATAGCGCCATCGTGCTCATTAATCCATTCGCCCTGCGATTTGAAAAATGAAACCAATGAACAAGTACTTACGCCCGATATTAAACAGTGGCTGGCCTTTGCCCGCCAAAAAATAAAGGAACTGGCCGTACTTAAAAGTATAGCTGTTAATAGCAGCAATAACCAGCGCCCGTTAACTGAAAATATACTGGCCAACGCCAACCGGAAAAGTTCCGGGCTTATCCATAACCAGGGGGTTAAACAGCGCCTGGGGCAGGTAACGGACCGGGATGCCAATCGTTTGAACCCTTTCCCCTTTCGTAAACAACTGCAACAGCAGCTATTAAATTTGCCTTTGTATGCTACCACTACTATCGGTTCGTTCCCGCAAACGGCAGAGGTGCGGAGCTGGCGCGCGTCCTATAAAAAAGGCGCGCTTACCGAAGCCGAATACAATAGCCTTATTGAGCAGGAGACTGAAAAAGCCGTAAAGTGGCAGGAAGAAATTGACCTGGACGTATTGGTTCACGGTGAATTTGAACGGAATGATATGGTAGAATACTTTGGCGAGCAGTTGGCCGGTTTCACTTTTACCCATAATGGCTGGGTACAAAGCTATGGCAGCCGCTGCGTTAAACCGCCCATTATTTATGGCGATGTATCGCGCCCCAATGCCATGACGGTTAAATGGTCGGCCTATGCGCAGTCATTAACCAAAAAATGGATGAAGGGAATGCTTACCGGTCCGGTCACTATTTTACAATGGTCCTTTGTGCGGAACGATCAGCCCCGGTCTGAAACCTGCACTCAGATTGCCCTGGCCATACGCGATGAGGTTTGCGATTTGGAAAAAGCCGGGATTAAAATTATTCAGATTGACGAACCGGCCATCCGCGAGGGGCTGCCCTTACGCAAAGCGGATTGGGCCGCTTACCTGGATTGGGCGGTGAAAGCGTTCCGCATATCGGCCAGCGGGGTAAAGGATGATACGCAGATCCACACCCACATGTGCTACTCGGAGTTTAACGATATTATTAAAAGCATTGCCGATATGGACGCGGACGTGATCACGATAGAAACCTCACGTTCCCAAATGGAGCTGCTGGATGTGTTCGCTGATTTTAAATATCCGAACGAGATTGGCCCCGGCGTATACGATATCCACTCGCCGCGCGTACCCAACCGCGATGAGATGATCGCCTTGCTGAAAAAAGCCGAAGCGGTAATTCCCGGGGGCCAGCTTTGGGTAAATCCTGATTGCGGATTGAAAACCCGCGGCTGGGATGAAACCCGGAAGGCGTTAATTGAAATGGTGGCCGCCGCCAAACAAATGCGGGAAACAATTACGGTTTGATAAAAATTTAAGCGGGGCGAATGGTATTCGCCCTGCTTTATCTATCATATAATGTTATTCCGATAGCGCCAGAGAGGCCGTGAGCGTGGTGCGACATAGAAATCTTTTTAAAGCTGACGCTATTCGCTAAAACTTCCACGTTATATATGTGCTCATTTGCGATACGGAGGATTTGGGATCGTAAAAATAGCGGAAGCCAATGGCCGGGCCAACCCGGACCAGCCCCACAACCACATCCGCGAAAACGGAGGCCCGCATATCCGAGAAGATCTTCTTTGCCTTTTCGGTTACGGCATACACATTGGTATTGGCCCTGCCGTTTACCCCGGTAAGTGTAGCGTTAATATCGCTTTTAAATTTATTGTTCAAATTTACAGCCACCAGCGCGCCTGCGCCGGCCCCAATGTAATTATTGATATTATACCGTAATGAAATGGGGACAATATTTAATGTGGTTACTTTGGTGGAAGTTGTCCGCGTCCGGTTAGTGATGCGATAGGGAAGCTTGCCGATGGTAGTATCTTTATTAACGGTAACAGATTGCGTTTGCGATGCTTCCTGGTAATCGCTCAGATAGATCTCTGCCTGGAGGAATTTCTTATAGGGCGAATATGGCGCGATGCTGGCCCCCAGCGTAATGTTTTTCTGCGTCAGATAATTACTGCTTTTGGACTGCAACGGAAAACCAAAACCGGCGATAAGCGCGGGCGATAAACCCATTTTAAATTTACCGGCCGCCCTATTGGTATAAATAGGTTCGTTCTTATCAAACACAATAGCGGCCTGGGTATAAACAGGCAGCTTTTTAGGCTTTTCCTTAAACCTGATCTTGTATTCTACAAAACCCATGGTCGAGTCGGCATCCGCTATACCTTCCTGCTGGGTACCGGGCAGGTAAATATTATTAAAAATAAAGTGGACGCTGTCCTTCCCGGTAACGGTGCTCAAACAGCTTTGTCCGGCATAGGTACCGGTGCAGGCCTGCACCTCGGGTTTGGTTTTGCTGACGGTAATACTGGCCGGGTCAAATACCGGCGACAGGCTTACGTCGACGTTGATCTTTTTAGCTGGGCCCTTACCTGTATTCTGGAAACGGACACGGTAGGTTAGCTCCCGGTTTTTGCCGGTAAGCCGGTAGTTCATCCGCGTTTTTTTGATGGACATTTTATTAGGATCGTGCGAGGCGACGATTTGCAGTTCCACAGTAAAAACCGATCTTTCCACCTTGGGGTCATCGGGCACAAAAACCCCGGTAAGCCGCACAACGGCATTGGTATCCTTAATCATTTGCGGCGTTGTTTTAAAATGCAGGAAAATATAATGCTCTTCGCCGGCTTTCAGGTTTTCAAAATGCCAGGCCTTGCTGCTTTTAAAATTCTGCACCTGGTTTTGCAACGCGGCAGCCTCATTGGCCATCAATTCTGCTGCCTGCGCGGGTGTAATGCCAGGCTCAATGGAGGCATAGTAAACATGGGCCTTTTGCCGGTTAACGGGCACTGCCGCCAGGGCATTTAACGGCTTCAGGACCGATGGTGTTTCGTGGTTATAAACACGGCTCTCGGCCAGGTCAAAATTATCGCTGCTAAACTCCTTATCGTTATATAAAATAGCTATGGTACCGCCCAGGCTGGGTGCCAGGTTTTCGGCTTTATTACGATAGCCCAATATCATCATCATATCATCGCCTGGTTTGGGCATACAATTATTTTTAAGCGTGATACTGGCGCCCGGCTGGAAAACTTTGACCGGCGCCGCCGCCAGCATGGCCCTGGCCGATTTTACCACGATTGGTTTGGGCCGGGTGGGCGGGCGCTTACCGTCGTCATAATTATTGGTGGCAAACAGGCGTACATTGTATTTGCCGGTATCTGCATAAGCATGCTGCGGCTCCTTCTCAAAGCTGAACTGTCCGTCGCCAAACTCCCACATATAAGTATAAAAAGGAGCAGGGGCTCCGGCAATTGGCCTTAACTGGCGCAACTGGGGGATAAATTTGGCAGCGCCATTATCTACCGAATAATTGATACCGGCCGGTATGGTATCTGAGGCTAAAACCGGCGAAGTAACCTGCGCCTGTAATTTTGTAGCGATGCAAATAGATACAAGCAATAAGATCTTTTTCATGTGAAATGGTGAGTTGGCGCCGGTTAAACCATTAAATATAAAAACTTAAAATATAATAAGCGGCCTTAAATTTTAAGGCCGCTCCTTCGGGTATGGATTTTTGGGTAGTTTAGTAATTATCCAGACTGCTGATGGCTGCCTGTACGGCTGCTTCAGTAGTTTCAGTCAGGGTAAGTGTCAGGTGCTGATCGGCAACTACCGTGCTTTCCTGCTCGCCGTAGTAGTATTTACCATCTTTAATAGAGAAGGTCAAATATTTACCTTCAACGCCAACCGGCATTACATCATCATAGCTTTTTACACTATTAGGGCCTGTTGTAGTATATAATTGGGCGCAAACATTGCTGCCTTTAGCACAAAAGAATACGTAAGTTTCGCCGGTGTAAGAGTGGAATGATGACAGCGCGCCGGGGTTGCCGGTCAGATCAACATTAACTGTGGTTTTAGGATTGGAATAGCTGTAAAATACATCGGTATTGATCCATCCGGTGGTACCAAAATCAAAGTTATAGAAGTTCTCTACCGGGGCCACCTCTTTAACAGCACCTTGTCCGTTAGGGCCAACGCGCGGGGCTGCCCAGGCCATCTGGTTAGCCGCACCGGCAACCAGGGGCGCTCCATTTTGATCTACACCTTGCCAAAGCTGCATAGCCTTTGTGCCTGCAGCAGGGATGGAAACATGAATAGGCACGGCCAGATTACGATCTACACTTACGCCGTTGGCTTTTATATCCACATAAATAAATCCGTTGGATTCCAGCGGTGCGCCGCTGATGTGGTTAGTATTGCTGCCGCTAAATAATACAGCGCTTCTTTTCAGTACCTCTACCGCTTCAACTGTAACGTTACCAGTTACCGGTGTGCCATTAATAGTTAAGGAGCCGGCCGGGAAACCTATTTTAGTGCCGCCTTTCAGCGTAACGCTCTGAGGTAAGCTTGATGCATTAATTTGCATTGTTTGGGTTTGAGGCGCATTGGCGGCCACAAATTCCTGGGCGTTAGCATCCGGATTGATAGGCGCGATACTGGTTTTGTCTTTTTTGCAGGCTACTGCTAATAACATTAAGGCTGCAACTGCTACTGATGATAAATTGAACTTTTTCATGATGGTTAGTTTTAAATTTTTTTATTGCTTACTCTGTTTTGGCTTTTCAGCGTTACGCCGTTTTTATCGTTGTTTGTAGCTATATCAGCGGCATTTGAAATTTGTTACCCCCTTTTTTGAAATATTTTTTATTTTTTTTCGATGGTACCCACCCGGACGTGGCTGCGCCCGTCCACCCTCTCTTCGCTGCGCGGAAAGAGGGTGTTACTGTAAAGCATTAATCGGCTGTGGTAAAAAAACAAAACCTTCTTACCCTGTTTCCGCGCAGCGAAGAGAGGGTGATCCAGCGAAGCGTGGATCGGGTGAGTCACCTTTTAAAATTTATTTCGTACTTTCCACCAACCTATTTTATGGCAAAAGCAATTCATCCCGATCAGCGTTACATTACGGCCTTGCTGAATAATGATGCCGTGCTGATTGATGAGATCTATAAAAGCGGCGCCCGGCAGGTCAAATCATACATCTGTTTTAATAATGGCACCGAGGCCGATGCCGCGGATATTTTCCAGGAAGCTATTATTGATATTTATCACCAGGCCAAAAACAAGGGCCTGCAGCTAACTTGCCCTTTTAACGCTTTTTTGTTTTTGGTATGCAAGCGCAAATGGTTCAATGAATTAAAAAAAAGAGCATTATTGCCGGTAACAAATAACGCCGCCGATGTATTACATAGCAGCGAGGATACTTTTGCCTTAGCCGATGAACTGGAACAGCAAAACGAGCGGAATGAGCGTTTTTTAGCTGCTTTTGAGAAATTGGGCGAGCGGTGCAAGGAAATTATCCGCTGGAGCATGCAGGGCGAGGCGCAGGAAAAGGTGGCCGAAACCCTGGGTGTTACCTATGGGTATCTGCGCAAAAAGAAATCGGAATGTATGGCATCATTAATAAAAATGGTTCAACCTTAACGGAATATAGCGATGGATAATGATCAACTATTATTAGCTTCCCGTTATGCAGATGGGGAGATGGACAGGCAGGAGCAACAGGAGTTTGAACTGCTGATGAGCGCTGATGCGCAGTTGCGCGATTACGTTGAGCAATACCGGCAGGCTACCCTCGCGCTTAAAGACCATTTTGCCGCCGATGAGGGACTTAATAATTTGAAACAAACCCTCGGCCAGCTGAATAATACTTATTTTAAACCCGAAGCCAAAATAATCTCTTTAAAAACCTATGCCCGGTGGCTCTCGGGTGTGGCCGCGGTGCTGATTATCGGTTTACTGGTATTTAACCCCTGGCGAAAAAGCCTGTACGATCAGTACAGCACGGCCAATACCATGTCTGTAGCCGAACGCGGTGAAGGGCCGCAAACCAATCTGGAAAAAGCTGCCGGTTTATACAACAAGAGGGCGTTTACCCTGGCCGAGCCCCTGCTGGCTAAAGCATACGCCGGGAACCCGAAAAATAGCCTCGCTGCTTATTATTACAGCATTACTTTAATTGAAGATAAAAAGGAGACGCAGGCTCGCGCTATTCTGCAGCAATTATTCCAAGGCGAATCGGCATTTAAATATGATGCCGCCTATTACATAGCGCTAAGCTATGTGAAGCAAAAGGATAATGCTAATGCTAAAAAATGGTTAAAAAACGTTCCACCGGGAACATCTAATTATAGCAAAGCGAAGGAATTGGAAGAAAAGCTGTAAAACCTTCATCTAAATGCTCCCCTAAGGTGCTACTGTGTGGACACATCTTTGTCGTTTACAGCCCTGCTCCTTCAGGAGCAAAAGCTTGGTAGAATTATTAAAAAGCAGGGATTTCGCTCCGGCAGGTGCCATACTTAGCAGGCTTTACCGTCTCTTATTCAGACAGCCAAACCATGAACATGTCCGGATGGTAATATGCCTAACGGCACATAAGCATTTTGACCATATTGCTACCGGCATTAAACCCTTACAGGGTTTGGCTATGAGAGGGTGGGTACACGGTAGCTCTTAGAGTAGGGTTTGGGAGGGGCTCATCTTCTCCAGTAACTGCTGCGCGGTCAGTTTCTCCTGGGTGCCGCTTTGCATATCCTTTACGGTTAGCTGCCCGGTTTGCATTTCATCGCTGCCAATCATTATGGCGTAGGGGATCAGCTTATTATTAGCATAATCCAGTTGCTTTTTAATTTTGGCGCCGGCCGGGTAAAGCTCGGTGTTTACTCCCTGCGACCGTAGTTGCTGTAGCAGGGGCAGCGCATAGCTTTCACCTTCGCTGTCAAACGGGCAAATTAATACCCGCGTACTTTGGTTGGTGGCCTGGGGGAAAAGGTTCAGTTCTTCCAGCACATCATAAATACGGTCGGCCCCGAAGGAGATGCCTACGCCGGTCAGGTCTTTTAGTCCGAACATGCCGGTCAGGTCGTCATAACGGCCGCCGCCGCCAATGCTGCCCATCTGTACTTCGTTGGTTTTTACTTCGAAGATGGCGCCGGTATAATAATTTAACCCGCGGGCCAGGGTAATATCCAGTTCCACCTTGCCATTTTGCAGGGCGAAGCTTTTCAGGTAATTAAACACAGTTTCCAGTTCATCGCAGCCTTTCAGTCCTACGGCCGATGGCGCCAGTACTTTACGCAAGCTGGCCAGTTTTTCTTCGGTGCTGCCCTGTAATAATATAATGGGTTTTATCTGCTCAATATTCTGTTCGGTAAAACCGCGCGCTATCAGTTCCTTACTTACGCCATCCAGGCCAATTTTATCCAGCTTATCAATAGCCACGGTCATGTCTACTATCTGGTCGGCTTTGTTCACTACCTCGGCAATGCCCGATAGTATTTTGCGGTTATTAATTTTAATGCTGAAATCTCTTAAACCAAGCTTAGTTAAGGCTTCATCATAAATTAAAATAAATTCGGCTTCGTTTAATAATGAATTGGAGCCCACCACATCGGCATCGCACTGGTAAAACTCACGGTAACGCCCCTTTTGCGGACGATCGGCACGCCATACCGGCTGTACCTGGAAACGTTTGAACGGAAAAGCGATCTCGTTCTGGTGCATCACCACGTAACGTGCAAAGGGCACGGTAAGGTCATAACGAAGGGCTTTTTCGGAGATTTCCGAAGCAATAATATTTGAGTTTTGAGTGGTTAGTTTTTGAGGGGCAACTTTAGAAAGATAATCACCCGAGTTCAGGATCTTAAAGATCAGCTTATCCCCCTCGTCGCCATATTTACCCAACAGGGTTGAGGAGTTTTCCATCGATGGCGTCTCAATCTGCTGGTAACCGTACTTGCGGAAAACCGATTTAATGATATCAAAAATAAAGTTACGCTTAGCCATTTCGGCGGGCGAAAAATCACGGGTGCCTTTGGGTACGGATGGTTTGATGGATGCCATGCCGCAAAGGTATGGAATAGTGATTAGAGGTTAGTGATTAGAGGTTAGTTTTTTACGATGCTACGATTTTTACAGATTTAACCGATCAGTGATCGGGGTTAGCTTAACTATCTCCAATCACTGATCAACTAATCTCTAATTACTGCCCCTGCCTGGCTTCAGCCTTCATTTGGTCGTTAGCCACAATCGCTATCTCTACACGGCGGTTTTGCGCACGGCCATCGGCAGTGGTGTTATCGGCTATGGGTTCGCTTTCGCCCTTACCTTGCGTGCTTAAGCGCGAGCCGCTAACCCCGGCCGATACGATATATGATTTTACAGCCTCGGCCCGGCGGATGGACAGGTCCATATTATGATCATCGCTGCCGGTATTATCGGTATGCCCTACAATCAGGATATTGGTTTGCGGGTTTTTATTAAGCGATGTCGAAAGGTTGGCGATATTGCTTTTAGCAGCACTTTTCAGGTCTGTTTTATCTACATCAAATAATATTCCCGAATCAAATTTTACAATAATGCCCTCGCCCTGGCGTACCACGGTAGCGCCAGGAACGGTCTGCTGAATTTCGGCCGCCTGTTTGTCCATTTTATGCCCAATAAGCGCCCCGGCTGTGCCGCCTACCGCGCCGCCAATTACCGCGCCCAAAGCAGTATTACCCGCCGCTTTACCAATAAAAGCGCCAACTACGCCGCCGGCACCCGCGCCAATGGCAGCGCCTTTTTGAGTTTTTGTAAAGGAATTACAGCTTTGGCCCAACAGGCCCATGGTAGCCATGGCAATGCTTAAAACGGCTATTTTGTTGTTTAAAGTTTTCATTTTGTTGATTAAGTTTTTTCTGTGCTAATATATTACAAAGTAAATGCCAAAGGGGGCATGATTGTTTTATTGCTTGGCAGATCATTGTTAAAATAGCCTGGTGTATTAATTAATAATCATAATCCTGCCTGCTCGTATATCTTAATTAACAGTACGCTGCATGGCGTAAGTTAGGAATAGATGGCGTTTTGGAGTTCCGGTTCCCCTGATATTTCCTTTAAATAGAACCTTTTCATCTCAATTTCATGATAGTCATCTACTTTCGATAAATAACAGGTGGATTTGATCCATTTGTTATAGGAAACAGCGTAGGAAAGATTAATATATTTTGATATGCAGGTTGTTAAAAATTTAGTTGCCAAACCGGCCATTCACAAAAAGAGTGTAAGTTTAATGGGCACTCCTTTTGAGATTAGCGTGGTAGCTGCCGATACGGATTGGGCGGCGGAGCGCATACAAAGCGCGATTGCCGAAATAAAACGGATTGATAAACTGCTCACTCCTTTGAGCAACGATAGCCAGACCAATATTATTAATCATAATGCCGGCATAGCCCCTGTAAAAATAAACGGCGAACTTTTTAAACTCATCAGTCGCGCGCTCGAAATTGCCGAGCTTACCCAGGGAGCTTTTGATATTACTTACGGAAGCGAGCTTAGCTATCATAAAGTAGTACTTAACGCAGCCGACAATACCGTTTTTTTAAAGGAAAAAAACATGCGTATTTATTTTGGCGGCATAGCCAAAGGCTACGCGGCCGACCGTGCCAAATATGTATTGCAAATGGAAGGCGTGAACAGCGGCGTAATTAATGCCGCCGGCAACCTGGTAACCTGGGGCGCCCAGCCTGATGGCCGGCAATGGACCATTGGTACAGCCGATACCGACCAGCGCTTAAAACCGTACTCCGATTTTATTATCAGCAATATGGCTGTTGCCACCTCTGTAAATAGAGAAACAACAACCGATACCGTTAAAGCCGACAGCAGTAAAAGCGTATGTGTAATGAGTACCAGCGCTGAACTTGCCGGCGCCATGACAACCCCGGTAAGCATGCTGGGCATTAACGCGGGCACTAAGCTTATTAATCGTTTGCAGCAGCTGGCCTGTGTGTTTATTGATGATAATAACCAAATGTTTACTTCCAGATTTATGAATGCTTTGAGCTGAAAATAATTATAAGCCGTTGGCAACACCGGTTTATATAAAGATCCCTCTTTAATATACATATCCCGGACAGCGTTACCATTAATATTATTATATTAATGGTGCGCTGTTCTAATTAAAGGCCCATACAACAAAAAATATTCATTCAGGTATTTAAAAACCTTTGCTGAAAATGTATCTTAAAAAGCAGTAAATATTTAACTTGACCGTAATTTAATAGTGACTGATTTCTCATGATAAAGTGGTTTGTGTATCTTGTTTTTTTATTGGTATTCACACCATGTATGCTTTCGGCTAAAATAAATCGCAGCCGGGAGGGAAGCTATGCTTCCATAGCTCCGGTTGGCTTTGCTTTGCCTGCCATGCCTGAAAAACCATTGGCCGATACTATAAAAACAGCTAAATCAACTACCAAAGGAGAAATAAAAGTAAAAGAAGTACCCAGTGCAAAACGGCAGCCCAAGCCGGAAAAAGTGGATGATAACGGGCAGCCCGCTGTTAAAAAAGAAAAACCGAAACGCGAGCGCCGGCCCGACGGCATGGAGCGCCCGCCGGAAATACCACGAAGAAACGACAATTAAAGAATAATGCCATAACGATGAAAGACATTTGTGCATTCGCTTTATTAATGATCTGTTTTAATGCCGGGGCCTCCGCAAATGGGCTCCCTTATGAAAAGTACGACCATATAAAGCAATTAGTAGCCGATACAGATACTATAGTAAAAAAACAATCGGTATCGGTAGGGATAACCTACGGTAGCGATGCCAGTTTTTTTGGGCGTACCAGCCCTAAGCGTTATCCTTATTACACAGGCGATTTAATCTACAATGCCAAATCTGGCTTTTTTGCATACGGCTCTGTTTGGAAGGTGGCCGGCTCATTTCCCAAACTGGATGAGGTTGATGCCGGAGGGGGTTATGTTTACCGGCTTTCAAAAGCGTTTACCGGCGCGGTAAGCTATACTCATTTCTTTTTTAACCGCGATGCCGAGATCATTAAATCGCTCTCCACTAACGATATCGATTTGAAAAACGCGTACGACTGGAAGCTTGTTAAAACCAGCCTGTCGCTTGATTACCTGTTTGGGAAAGCCAGCGATATTTTTGCCACGCCCAGCCTGTCAAAATATATTGAAACCAAATGGGGGGTTTTTGACGATAAGGATTACCTAACCTTTACCCCAACCATCAGCATGATACTGGGTACGCAAAACTTTGTGGAACATTACTCTAACGATCAGCGCGGCGATCCTGCCAGCGGCAGCGGTTACGCGCACGAAACCGACAACATGCGTACCGCGCATGCCAATCGTCAGTTTAACGCTTTAAACTACAGTTTTAAATTACCAATTGCTTACAACAGGCCGCATTATACATTGGAAGCCAGCACCAAATATTCCATCCCGGTAAACGTGGAAGGACAGTTGAAGAACCATAAGGAAGTATTTTTCAATCTTACATTTTATTATGTTTTTTATTAATATCACCCCATGAATGTTTTGATTGTTGAGGACGAGAAAGCCCTGGCCAGCGAGCTGGAAATTTTCCTGACCGGGAATAATTACCTGTGCGAAAATTGCCTTGATGGCAAATCGGCATCAGAGAAAATTGCGACCAACCAGTACGATTTTATACTGATAGACCTGGGTTTGCCCGATTATGATGGTTTGGACCTTTTGAAAGAAGCTAAACACAACAACCCCGAGGCCGCCTGCATTATCCTTACCGCCAGGGCCGAAGTTTTTGACCGTATAAAAGGGCTGGATATGGGTGCCGATGATTACCTCCCCAAACCCTTCTCCCTGCTTGAACTGCAAAGCCGTATGCAGGCTATTGTGCGCCGTAAATTTGGCCTTAAGCATACCCTGGTTGCGCTGGGTAATTTTTCAATAGACCTGACCGACCGCACCATTGCCTTTAACAACGCGCTGATAAATACCATCACTAAAAAGGAGTTTGACCTGATGGCCTATATGATATTGCATAAAAACCGCACCTTAACCCGCCCGCAATTGAGCGAACATATTTGGGGCAGCGTGGTTAATGATGATTATGACAGCAATTATATTGATGCCCATATTAAAAACATCCGTAAAAAGCTGAACGCGTATGAATCGCCTGAATGGCTGGAAACCGTGAGGGGTTTAGGCTACAGGATAAACCTATAAGTTTTGAAACTTCAAACCAAGCTTACATTATTCAATACGGTTTCCAAACTGGTTATCGTGCTGCTGTTTGTAGCGCTGCTGCCATCGCTTATTAAAACCATCAACCAAAACTATACGGATAACCGTCTACGCAAGCAAAAGGATAAAGTATTGCAGGTAGTACACAACAAAGGGATTGGCTATTTTATACAGGATGATGAGGCTTACGGCAGCTACACGCCACTGAAGGAAGAATATGTGAGTTTGGATACCGTACCCATGACCGAGTACCGGGACACGATAAATGACGAACTGCGCAAAATGGAGGATGATACCATTATTCCTTACCGTATCCTGAGCCATACCTTTACCATTAAAAACAAGAATTACCTGTTGGAGGTGGGTAAAAGCATTAATACCATCGGCGAAACCAGCGGACCTTTGCAAAACATCGCGCTGGAGGTATTATTAGGCATGATCCTGCTCACCATCCTGGCCGATCTGATCTATTCCAATTATGTGCTGCGGCCGCTCGGCCTCATTATTAAAACCAAGCTGGTGGGCAACAAGTTTCCGCAATTTGGCACCTATAAAAAGGTGGAGACCACCACTACCGATTTTGAGTACCTGGATGTGAGCATTTACCAGATGATCGGGACCATTGAGCGCACGTTCCAGAAGGAGCGGGAATTTATCTCTAATGCCTCGCACGAATTGATGACGCCCATATCCATCCTCCAATCAAAAATTGAGAATATGTTTGAGCAGGATGATGTGGCCGACGAGCTGAAGATCCGCCTGCTGGAAATGCAGCGGATACTGAACCGTTTAAAAACCATCACCAAAACCCTGCTGCTTATTTCGCAGATTGAAAATGAGCAATTTTTAAGGGAAGATACCATACCGGTAAACACCCTGCTGCAGGAGGTATATGATGAAATATCCATCCGTTTACAGGAGAAAAATATAGAATGCCATATAGCGGTGCCGGCAGATATTAAGCTGATTAAAGTAAACAAGTTTTTATTATTCAACCTGTTTTTTAACCTGGTTAATAATGCCATTAAATATAACCGGCCCGGCGGCGTCATTAAAATAGCGGCCAAAACAGAGAAGGGTAATTTAGTCATCAGTATAGCCGATACCGGCATCGGCATCAGCGAGGCGCAGCTGCCGCATATTTTTAACCGTTTCAAAAAATTCAGGCAATCATTAGAGCAGGACAGCTTTGGCCTGGGCCTTCCCATTGTAAAATCCATCGCCGATTTTCATCGCTTGCAGGTAAATGTACGGTCGGAAGAAGGCGTAGGCAGCACCTTTGAGCTAACCTTCCCGGCGGAGATGGTGGGTTAGCTTTTGTAAGAAGCTGTCTAAAAATAATAAAGAACGTCATTGCGCAGCGTGGCAATCTCCGGATAGCCATGGCTCGACAGGCTCAGGATGCAATGTCATTATTTAAGGGTTTTCCCGACCCCATAGGGGTGAAAGCTTTGTAGGAAAATTTAGAGTGCCATAGGTACTCAGCAAATCGGGTCCAACACCTAACGGAGTTGGCAGACAATGGGCCTTTGTTCTACAAAGCTTTAACCGCTACGAGGTTCATTACCTTAAATAAGGACATTGTTCACCATGGCATCCATTTTCAACTTGTCAGGGGTAAATGTTTCAGGATCCCTCAGGATTAGTGACCTGCAAGTGGGGTACTGAAACAAGTTTGGCATGACGAAAATATTTTCGATACTATCGAACAGAATCCAGCAATCCATCAAAATACGCATCCCTGAAATCGGGCGAAAGGTGCAATATGTTATCCAGGTAATCAAACTCCTGCTGTTCGTGTGTGGTGGTTAGTATTACGCATTTCATGCCGGCGTTTAGGGCGGCTTCGGCGCCTTTGGGCACATCTTCAAAAACCAGGCAATTGGCCGGGGCAACACCTAATAGGTTTGCGGTTTTTAAATAGGTTTCGGGGTGGGGCTTGCTTTGTTCCACATCGTCGGCGCTTACAATGGCGGTAAAATAATGGCGGATGTTCAAATTATCCAGCACAAAATCGATATTAAAAGGAATAGCCGCCGAGCCGATAGCCATAGGGATGTTTTGCTGGTAGGCTTTTTCCAGGAACTCGCGCAAGCCGGGCAATAAAGCAAGTTGCGGCAAATATTCCTGCTGGTAACGCTTCTCTTTCTCAACCGACAGGCGGTCCATTTCTTCCTGTGTAAATTTATCGGGACCAAACATGCGCACCAGTAATTCCTGATTTTTGCCATACATGTTTTGCTTTACCTCGCTCATGCTGAAGCTGCCCCCTAACTCGTTGTTTAATAAACCGTGCCAGGCCTTACTGTGAAATTCCATGTCGTGGATCATGGTGCCGTTTAAGTCGAAAAGGAAAGCCTGGTAGTGCGGGTGTGTCATGTGGCAAGTTTAAGAAATTCCTTTATCATTTGGTGCAGGGCATTCACCATTTGATATTAATCTGATTATTTTTGAGTGTCACTAATCACTGTCTCTCAAATTTATTAACTTCCTTTTTTATTCCCTATGGATTTTCAGTTAATTTTAAATAACGTTTGCAGGCACATACAACTCACCCAGCCCGAAAAGGACTATTTTATATCCTTGCTGCAAATTAAAAAACTGAAGAAAAAAGAATATCTGTTGCGGCAGGGCGATATTTCTAAACAGTCTGCCTTTGTGATCGGCGGATGCCTGCGCGGCTATAGTATTGACCGCAATGGCACCGAGCATGTACTGAGCTTTGCCCCGGCCGATTGGTGGATGGCCGATATGTACAGCCTCATTAGCCAGCAACCCGGTATATTGAATATTGAGGCGCTGGAGGATACCGAAATGCTGTTGCTCTCCAAAACAGATCAGGATAAATTATATACCGAACTGCCCAAGTTTGAACGCTTTTTCAGGATCCTGACCGAAAAATCGCTGGTAGCCAACCAGCAGCGCCTGATTGACCGGCTAAGCCTGAGCGGGCAGGAGCGTTACGCCAAATTTTGCAACCGTTACCCTACGCTCATCAACCATTTGCCCCAAAAACAGATAGCCGCCTACATAGGTGTCAGCCCCGAGTTTTTAAGCCGGGCCCGGGCTGAAATGGCTAAAGCGAGGGATTAATATCTAATGATATTTTTAGTTTTAGATAATTATATTTATCAAACTATGAAAAAATCTTTATTCACGATTATTTTATTCTTTTTGGTGCACATATGTTTTGCCCAGGAAACCCAAACCGTAGTACGGGATAGTTCCAACTATCGTGAAGTGTTTGAAGTATTAAAATCGGATAAAAACATCAAACAGGGGCAGTATTTAGTTACGGCCATGAACGGAAGCAGAACAGTGACCACCGGATTTTACAAAAACAACAGAAAGGACAGTATATGGAGGGAATATGATTCGCGAAAGAATGTAATAGCCGAAGGCCGTTATAAACAAGGTAAGCGCGTTGGCGAGTGGGCCGCTTATGGCAACAAACAACAATTGCTCAGTAAATACGATTTTGATAAGGACCGTTTGATGTTTTTTGCAGATAGCGCCGATGCGAAAACAAAAAAATATAAGACAATTAATAGCCCCGGCGATACTGTTTTTACAACGATGGACAGACCGCCCTTGTATATTACCGGCAAAAGCACCGTTGCGCGATATTTAACTTATAATATCAAATATCCGGTTTCTGCGCGCCGGGAGCATGCAACCGGTACCGTGGTTATTACTTTCACTATTGATGAATATGGGCACGCTAAGGATCATATAATCACAAAATCAGTCAGTCATGATTGCGATGTTGAAGCACTTAGAGCCGTTAAGGCATTACCCGACGATTGGCTGCCCGGCAAATTAAATGGCAAAAAAGTTGCCGCCCTTATAGAAATGCCTATAGTATTTTACTTTTTTAACTGACAAGTTTTAGTCTTATCAGCTCAAAGCTCCCGGCCCGGCCGAAATGGCTAAGCGAGAAGGCATTTATTGAGCATAATGTGGCGGTCTCTTTAGCAAGCTGTTTAAAAATAAAAAAACGTCATTGAGGAGCGGAGCGGCGTGGCAATTAGCCCCCTCTAAATCTCCCCCGGGAGGCTACCGTGTACCCACATCTCATAGCCAAACCCTGTAAGGGTTTAATATCGGCAGCAATAAGGTCAAAAATGCAAATGTGCCGTTAGAAGCTCCTAAAAATAAAAAGAACGTCATTGAGGAGCGGAGCAATTAGCCCCCTCTAAATCTCCCCCAAAGGGGGAGACTTTCTTCTTAAGTCCCTCTCCCTCGGAGAGGGATTATTCATGTTTTAATCGTTTTCAAAGGCATTCATGAGGGCTTCGCCGTTTAGGGTGAGGCT
>Ga0164242_10000677_pt1 | contig 41041 bp, 35 predicted proteins | sample OricomgcompostMG_FD_108783 | JGI IMG/M metagenome (GOLD analysis project Ga0164242, IMG submission 108783) | Miracle-Growth compost microbial communities from Emeryville, California, USA - Original compost - Miracle growth compost (MG) ... | reverse complement strand
ATCTGTTAAAATGAGTCCGTTACGCGCCCGTAGCTCAGCGGATTAGAGCATCTGTCTTCGGAACAGAGGGTCGGCGGTTCGAATCCGTCCGGGCGTACCAAAGTTTACAAGTTCCGACTGTAATCCCGCACCCAGCCGATGCCGCGCTGCCAGTTAGCTTCGGCCAAGGCGCCAAGCTGACTAATTACCGCTTCGTCAAACGGCCGATGATTATCATCTATGGCTAGTTCATGCCTAGTGAACTCCTGGTCTGCAAAGACGGTACATGCTACCAAAAGCGCCCCGCCAGCACGTACCTTACCCGAAGCATCGTTTGCATAGTCTTTACGAAGGTACGCCTCATAATAACGTACCCGCACCATATCGCCGAAATAATCCTGTAAAGCTGCTAGTACGGTATCTGCCTCCCCGTTATCACTAGAGGATTGTGTGGTTTCCGAAGCAGGTGCCGACATGTTTATTTCCTTACATTAAAGCTTATGCTTCCATTATAGGCCCCTGTGTAAAGTCTTTCCTCCTGGTATCTGTTACAATAAGAACCAAGCGCGCGTAGCCCCGCCTGTCTGGCCGACAGGACGGACAGGTCAGCTGGACAAAAGCGTTGGTAGCACACTGAAAATCCATGCCCCGTTAGCTCAATTGGATAGAGCGTCAGTTTCCGGTACTGAAGGTTGCAGGTTCGATTCCTGTGCGGGGTACCAATTCAACATCACAATAACCTTATCCTTAATCTGTTAAATTTTAGCTTGAACGCTAACTTAATCGTGACGGGATTCGGATCATTTCTTATGGTATTATTTGTTATAAAATGAAAGATTATTTAGATGATCTACTTGTTTGGGTAATTATTGCAGCGGTTGTCGTCCCAGTATTTATCGCTTTGTTTAAGCGGAAAAGAGCATTCATCTTTATAGTAGGCTTGTTGCTGTTTCTGGGAGCCGTGCCAACTGCATTTATGTCCGAATTGTCCATAAACGGTTGCTGCGGAGCCCCAAGTACAGGTCGCGAAAGCCTAGCTTATGTTATTGGCGCACTGGTAGCGATCGCAGGCATAGTGATAATGATTTTTAGCAAGAAACTGTCTAAGTAATTGTAAAAACGGTTCTAACTTCGTATACGATGCTGCCATCGGTCTGAATTCGTTCGAGACACCAGGATCGGTGTCTCTTTTGTTATTATGAAGCTATGTCAATACTGGTTATACGGCACGGCTTGTCACAGGCCAATAACAGGGAGAATATCGGCACCCCGGCCTTTGGCCATAGAGATGCCGCGCTGATGGATGCCGGCCGGGAACAGGCCCGTGCCATACCGGCCGAGCTCAGCGCTCGCTACGGTATTGCTCCGGACGGCATGGCGGTGGCGACTTCAACGCTATACCGCACCAAAGAAACAGCCAGAGAAGCCGGTTTTGCAGAAACGACCGAATATGCCGTGCTGGACGAAATCGAACAGGACGCTATCACGAGACCCGAACTGCGCCGGATGCTCGACGCCGGCCGCCTGCCACAAGTCGCCCTGGACGCCGCCGAGCTTACGCTCGCTTCTCCGCCCCCCGAACGTATCTGGTTCAGCCACGGGCTGCGTATTGCCGGCCTCTGCGCGATCCTGGGTGTGTACCAAGGCGAGCGACCCATACCCCGCTTCTGTGAAATTCGAGAACTACCTCTGTAAGTAGCCTGCTGCGATCCTGTTGCGGTAGTAATCCCTATCGGTTAAGGGCCCAAGAATGGCAATAACGCCCCGATTCGCTCTTTACAAAGCCAGCCAATACGCTTATGGTAATAGGTATTATTACTATGCTTAGGGGATCTTATGGACGAAGAGACCAAGCCCGCGCCAAATCAACCTGATACCGATGCTGCCGACACTGCCGGCGTGCCTACAGCATCTACACCGGAAACAGCAGCAACTGCTGCTTCCTCGGAGACGCTCTCGGCGCCCGACACGGGTCTGACTGCCGCCCCGGAAGAGCCAGCCGCTTCGCCGGCGGCAGACGCTGAGCCTATCGAGGACAGCCCGACACCGGCAGAACCGGGACAAGAACCTACAGGAGCCGGTCCGGCACCCGTCATGGTCGGGCAATCACCGAAGCCCAAAAAACATCTGGGCTGGCTCTGGGTCGTGCTGGCAATCATTATCATCGCGGCCGGCGGCTATGTAGCCTGGAGCCAGCTGCACGATTCCTCCTCAACCACCACGACGACCATCAAGGATGTACCGCTGCTGCGTGTCGGTTCACTCGACGGCCCCATAGGCCCCGACTACATGTTCCCGAACGCCCAAGCCACTTCATTGTCACTTGGCATCGACCTGCAGGTATTCGAAGGTCTGGCCGGCTACCAGGGCCAGAAGCTGGTACCACTGCTCGCTACCAGCTGGACTAACCCCAATAAGAACACCTGGGTTTTCCAAATCGCTAAGAATGTCAAATTCCAAAATGGCGATGCGCTGACGCCTACCGATATCGTGAACAGCATAGAAGCGGATATGCAAAATGATGGCTGGAACACTTACACCTCTACCATCGCCAGCATCAAAGCGACCGGCCCGAATGAAGTCACCATCACCACCAGCCAGCCGAACTCATTGCTGCTGAACCAGCTGGTCTACTGCCTGATCTTCAAAAAGAGCGCCGACGGCACGTACTACGGCACCGGCCCCTACACCGTCGACACCACCAAGCCATATACCGACACCGACACGACTACCAAAGCGTTCGAGGCCTACCACGGCGGCTCACCAAAGACGAAATCAGTCCATTACCACGTGTACAACTCCATCGCCGACATGACGAAAGCCTACCGCAATAAGCAGATTGACGTGTACAGCAGCTACGCCAGCGCCGGCAATGTCGGCCCGGCCATCACGCGGACCGAGCAAGAGCCCGGCTCATTCGGTCTGTTCCTGAACATGACCCGGCCGAACGGCGTGATGGCGAACGAGAAAGTACGCGAAGCGGTCGCCTACGCTTTCGACCGCCAGGATCTGGTCAAGCAGCTGGGCGGTAAGTACTCACCCACCCAGCAAGTAGTGCCGAAATCGGTCGTCGGCTATGACGCCAGCGCCACCTTCCCCGGCTTCGACATTGCCAAATCCAAACAGCTGCAAGCAGAGGCCGGCTACCCCGATGGTGTGCCGGTGACGTTCCTCTACATCAAAGGCTTGCAAACCGACCCGCCGATCCTCATCAAGCAGCTGCAGGCCGCCGGCTTCAAGGTGACCGACGACGGCGTGGCTTCGCCCGATGACGCCGTGGCCCAGACAAAATCCGGCAGTTACGATATCATCGGCGCTTCCGTATTTTCGAACTACAACGATGCGACCGATGTTTTCGCCACCCTGCTCGATAGCCAGAGCAGTGAATTCCCGGTATACGACAACCCGCAGTTCGATGCCATGATCGATGCTGCCCAGCAGGCCTTCGACCCGGCTACCCACATTCAGAAGCTGCAGACCATCGATAAATTCATCGCCAGCAATTACCTGTGGATTCCCCTGCGCACGAACGCCGATACGATCGTCAGCGCACCCAGCTACAACGTAGTCAACAACTACAGCCTGGCCACGACCACCATATCATTCTGGCAAGTCGGGCAGACCGTGACGACCACTCAGAAGTAGGGACAGCGTAATTTGCACCGCATCCATCTGACAATCCGGTTGCGTCTCATCCTCGCCAGCAGCCTGCTGCTGCTGGTCATCTTTACCGGCATGACGGTGTACTTGGTGCGTATCAACACCGAAACCCTGCGCACCAACCTACAGAACGAAGCCAAGGCCTTTGCTGCGCTCGCCACGGCGCCGGTGGCCGATTCGTACAACCTGTACTCCGAATCGGGCACTGACCAGATCCGGGCGGCCATGGCGAATTACTTGGGGCTCAGCCGGAGCATCACCAACATCACCGTGGTGGACCTGAACGGCCACCGCCTGTTTGCCTACCACCCCGCCACCTCACCCACTGTTACCGCCAAACAAGCCAGTCACTTCACACCGCTCTATGTCAAACAAGGCGGGCGGCTGCAGTACGTGGTCTATCCGTATTTTTCAACCTCGGGAGCCCACCCGTTCACGATGGTATACAGCGTATCCAACGATCAGGTTGATTCTGCCATCCGGCACGAAGTCGAATCGCTGGTGCTTTTCGGTATCTTGCTGCTGCTGCTCACGAGCGGCCTGACGAACTTTTTGCTCGACCGCATCATCGTCCGGCCGGTCCGCGAAGTCAGCCGCCAGGCCAAGGTGATCAGCGACGGCCACTTGGAGCAGCAGATCAGTGTCCACGGCCAGGACGAAATCGCGTTGCTCGGCCAAGCCGTCAACTCTATGGCCGAATCGCTGAAACACAGCATCGCGCAATTGGAAGAGATCGATAAGGTCAAGAGTGAGTTCATGGCCATCACTTCGCACAACCTGCGCACGCCGCTCACCATCATCAATGGCTATCTGGAAAGCGTCGAGATGTTCGATACCGTCGATAAGCTCAAAGAAATGATTGGCCGCATCGGCGACAGCGTCAAACGGCTCGGCAGTTTCTCGGAAGACGTGCTGATTATCTCCAGTATCGAGCTGGGCGAAAAGATGCCCCGCAAACAGGTGTCCGCCAACACCTTCATGCAGACGATCATCGACCAGACGCGCACCGCCGCCGAACTGCAAGGCTTGAGCCTGGTGGCAACCATCGAAACCCAGGCGATGGTGAGCGTCAACGAGCCGTATTTGCGCAACGCCGTGTGGAATCTGGTGGATAACGCCCTGAAATTCACCCCGAAAGGCGGCAAGATCACCATCACCACCACCGAAAGCGATGGTATGGTCCACATACAGGTCGCCGATACCGGCATCGGCATCGCGGCCGATGAGCTATCGAAATTATTTACGAAATTCCACCGTGCGACTTCAGTGATACGCTATGATTACCAGGGTACCGGCATCGGCTTGTACGCCACCAAGATCATCATCGAGCAACAGGGTGGCAACATAGAAGTAAAAAGCGAGGAAGGCCACGGCAGCACCTTTACGATCAATCTACCCGTTGCCTCCGCGGCCGAAACGGCGCATACTAGCCCCTAATGGATAGCACAGCAAAAGATAGCTACCAGAAAATCCTGCTCGTCGAGGATGAGAAGTTCGTTGCAGATCTGTATGCTGCTGTGCTGCAGCGGAACGGCTTCGTGGTCACCTGTGCCTACGATGGCACCGAAGGGCTGGCAAAAGCCCAGACCGAACCTTACGACCTTATCTTGCTCGATATCATGCTGCCCGGTAAATCCGGGCTCGAAGTACTGCAGGCACTGCGCAATCCGACCATCTCGCCCACCTTCGACCAGTCGACGACCATTATCATACTGACCAATTTCGACGAAGATGACATCACCAAAAAGCAGATTCTGGCGCTCGCCCAGGCGTATCTTATCAAGGTCTACATCACGCCGCAGACGCTCGCCAACATGCTGAAAGACACTAAAAAAGGCGAAGTGCCGCCCTCGCCCACGCCCATGCGCTAGTAGCTAGCGCGTCGTCCCATCTTGCAGCGCCTCGGTCGGATTCACTTCGGGCGGCTGCACCGGGCCGTAGCGCACATAATCTTTGAGCGGATAGTCGGTACCCTTTTGGGCGGCCAGTACGAAATTCTGCGGCAACCACAGGCTGTAGCCGCGGCTGGCCAGAAAGATATCGACGGCATCGAACGTCTGGCAGGCGCCGGCATACAGCTCACGCAGTGTCCGGGCACTCGGCCCGTAGTAGCCGCTGATGATGTTCATAGCCAGCAAGCCCTTCGCCTGCAAGTGCTTGTAGTACGCCTGGAACGCTTCGAGCGTTTTGAGTTCCTTTGGAATGGTCGTGTGGGTGAAGGCATCAACCACGATCAGGTCATAACGCCCGGCGGTTTGCCGTAAAAAGTCACGGCCGTCGGTGTGAAAAAACCGCAGCCGGTCATCGACCGGCAGGTCAAAATATTCATACGCTAACTGCGTCAGCCGCTCGTCCGGCTCCACCACGTCGATTCGCACGTCCGGCAGGGCAACGAGCAACGCTTTGGGCAGTGTCGCCACGGCACCGCCGATCAGTAAGATCTTACCCGGCACCAAGCTCGCTGCCAGCTCGAACATGCGCTGGTTGTAGTCGAACAACAGGTCAGGCTTGTCGTCCTTCGCCACACCCGACTGTGCCGCCTGCCGGTCGCCGCTGTAGAGCACCCGCGCCGGCCGGCCATCATACAGCGTATCCACCACCTGGTAGTGGCCGTAGCCCGTCTCGCCTTCCCACAACACCTCGCGTTGCATGAATCTTAGTATACGCCCTAGTGCACGATGTGCTGGAACAGTTGTACGAACTGATTGTAGTGGCTGGCAAATAACCAGATATCAAACACGATGAACACCGGTAGCACGATGAGGTTCTCGGCCGCTTTACCGGTCGTGATACGGAATTTCTTGAGCGGCGGCAGGCCGAATTTAACTGGAATTGGCAGCAGCCACGGCACGCCCTCTTTAGTGAAGGTGTCCATCAGCAGGTGGCTGCCGTAGCCGATCAGAAATGCGTACCACACCAGCTGGATATTGACATGCGGCATGAGCGGATGCAGGAAATGCAGCAGCAGGTTACTGAGCCAGGCGAATAATGCGAAACCTAAGATTGAATGGCTCAAAAACCGATGCCCGCCGACTAAGCGGTGAAAGATTTTGCCCACCACATGCCCTTCCGGCAGGCTGCGCCACAGCGGTGCCGTCGGCTGGTCAATATCTGGCGCCACGCCGCCCAGCTGGTTCGCGAACACCGCCAGCAGCAGCGTGCTGAGGCGCACCGCTTCCGGCGGCCACACCAAAACCACCACGACCAAAGCCGTAATCGCCGCCACATCATGCGTCCGCGCAGTCATACGCCCAGTATACCGCAGGACATAGCGCTGCTCATGCTAATTTCCAGCCATTTACTGGGTCACAGCTAGCGGATTCACCACCCAGACATTTCCGTTCGAATAACTACCAAGGGCGAGCACTTTGCCATTGGCCGATAGGGCCGTAATGTAGATATCGTGCACAGGAATGCCCTTTGGCGCATGCCAGGTCTTTCCTCCGTCTACCGAGATCCTGGCGCCCTTACTGTCGCTCTCATTGCTGGCTACTACCATTATTTTACCGTCTGAGGATATGCCGCCAGATATCCAGTTACCCGATTTGAAGCTACTTTGACGATCCCAACTTTTACCTCCATCATAAGAAATATAAACGCCGCCGTTGTCATTACCCGAGAAACCCGCACTATATTTTGAAGAATAAACAGTGCTACCTGCGTAAGTAGCTATGATATGCTCCCCGTCAGCCGAAGAAGCGATAGATGTCCATTCTCTGACGCCAGCGGTTTCTTGATCCGTCCAACTATGTCCGCCATCCGTGGAAATAAATATGTCTCCTATGCTGGTCGCAACCACAATCTTACGGGCACCATTAGACAAGGTAATTGAAGCTGGAGCTGAAAACGTTTTGGGCGCATAAGGCTGGTTCAAATCATGCCAGCTATTACCGCTATCATAGGAAATATACATACCAGAGCCCCCACCTTCGGAACCACCAGCAATGAAATCCTTGCCGTCGGCAGACACGGCTATTGAATCCCATTCAATGGAATTAAGTCCAAAGCCAGTGTAGGTTCGGTCTGACCATGTACTGCCGCCATCATCCGATGTCAATAATTTATTCCGGGTAATTGCCATCAATTCGGAGCCACTCGCTGAGGAAGCAATATTTACCCAAGCACCTTGCGAGCCTGGAGCTTTCTGAGGACTCCACGTTTGGCCACGATTAGAAGATGTATAGATATAATCTTGGGCTCCAAAAAGTTTCGATCCATCCGCAGAAATAGCGAGTGCCGTCCAAGAGGTGTTCGAGCCTACCCGGGCATGAACCGTAGCATTTACGTTTCTTACTTGTAGGATATAAAAGCCGATGGCACTGATAGCAACCAGGACGAACAAAATTACACATGCTTCAACTACACTGAAGCCATTCGCCTTGTTTTTTATTTTTTGTATTTGCATAGCTAATCTTAAGCTTATGACTTCATTGACTTTTTTGCAACAGCAGCCTTTTGTTCGCGACGGAGGGGTCGGAGGTATTGTTTGAGGATGGTGGCTTTCTTTTCGCCGAGCAGATGTACCAGATCTTGGTCACGGGCCTGGAGTACGCCGCGCATGCTGCCGAACGTTTTGAGCAGCTTCTTGCGCGTCGCCGGGCCGATGGTCGGGATATCGTCGAGCACACTGGCGGTCTGCCGTTTCGAACGCAGTACCGAATGATACGTCACGGCAAACCGGTGCGACTCGTCGCGAATACGTTGGAGCAGTTTTATGAGGTTGTCGTAGTGGCCTGCCCCGCCCGACCCGCGCAAGTTTACACTATGCCCAGACGATTTGAACTGGCCCGGGTGCAAGTTTATGACCGCGTAGCCGTTCCGCTCCACAACCGTGTACTGGTTATCTCCCGGCGCCAGTTTCGGCACCGGGAGGTTTGAGCCGTCAATTTTCATGATCAGTTCTTCGTCGCGCTTGGCGATACCGATGATCGGAATGGCAGTGCCCCGTTCAACCTGTGCCCGGATGGCTGCGCCGAGCTGTGGCATGCCGCCATCGACCAGTATGAGATCCGGCTTGCCCCAAGCGCTCAGATTTTTTTCGCTCAAGCGGCGCAGCAACGTTTCGTACATATTGTACGTATCGTCGTTGCGCTGGGCTGTTTTAAATTTGCGGTATGCGCCCTTGTCGCTGACGCCGTTGGTAAACACCACCATACTCGCCACCACATCCGTACCCTGCATGTGGCTGATGTCGTAGCCCTCAATACGGCGCGGAAAGTCCGGCAGCCCCAGCAGATCCACCAGCTCATTGAGTGCGTGGTCTTTAGAGATATCCAGGAACTCTTTGTCGCTGAAAATCACTTGCTTGCCCAAGTTCTGCAGGCTCAAAAGCTGGTTGCGGTAGTGCGCAGCGTTCTCGAAATCCTGCGCCTTGGCAGCGCGCTTCATGTCGCGTTCCACCTCGCGGATGATGCGCGTACGCTTACCCTCGATAACCGCCATGAGCTTCCGCAAATTGGCACGGTAATCTTCGAGTGAGGTCTTGCCCTCCTCCAGTCCCGGGTCCAAACCTAGGTGGTAGTGCAGTGTGGCCCGCTTCTGCCCGGCAATCCGCCGGGTAGCGAACGGGAAGATCCGCCGCAGCAGCTTCAGTGCCTGCCGCACGCCGTACGTTGAAAAATACGGCCCGAAGTAGCGCGCACCGTCGTCGAGCGGCCGGCGGGTCGTGGTCACTGTCGGGAAATCGCTGTCGTAGTCGATGCGGATGTAGCTCATCGCCTTGTCGTCGCGTAGCAATATGTTGTAGCGCGGCATATAGCGGCGGATCATTTCGGCTTCTAAAAACAGCGCTTCCAGCTCGCTTTCTACCACCATCCAGTCGGTGTCGTGGATTTCGGCAACCAGCGCCTCCGTTTTCGGGTCGCGGTTCCGGGACGCCTGGAAATATTGCCGCACGCGGTTGCGCAGCACCGCCGCCTTGCCCACATAAATGATCTCGCCGGATGCGTTTTTGTGAAAATACACGCCCGGCTCTTTGGGCAAACCTTTCAGCTTGGTTTCGAGTGCTTTATTCACCCCTATAGTATAGAGCTTCGACACTCTTTGGCGCTACAGCGCCCGGCGGCCAAGGGCCCGTGCCGCCCTTACCTTCTTTACCCGGTCAACCACCGCAATTCTGTCCAGGAGCTGCTCTCGAGTCAAGCCGGTACGTACACCCTGCCGTTCTTGGGCGTGCGGCGCAAGGTCAACCACCCGCACCTGAGCATCCTCAAGTTCGCCATTGGCGACTTCCACTATTTGAGCCCGCGTCGTATCATCAGGGGCACTCGCCAGTGTATCGCCAAGCAGACTGGCAACCTTTTCGACAATCGGAAAATCGTGGTTAGGAGTTGTTTCCATAGTTTATATATTACCATAAAAGTGCAGTACTTGCAATATTTCCTCTTTTCTTTCCTGGTACGAATCAAACTGTTGCAAAGCGTATGGAATACATGGTGATGCGCGGGGTAGTGACGGAAACGATTGGTATGGGCTAGGGGCTGAACGCTCCTGACTTGACCAACCGTCACCGATCACCACCCCGCGACTTGTAGCAGATACACCACCTACTGGTCGTGAGCCGTGCAGCTCTGCTGTGTCGTGCAGCGGTGCGAACTTGAATTGGCCAGCGGCACATTGATCGCCACTATCAGCGCGATCAAGATGAGCGCACCGGCAAAAACGCCGACAGCCGTCCGTTTCACGCGCTTGTTCTGGCGAACCCGTCGGAAGCACAGCGCCACGAGCGGGCCGACAAGCAGTACCAGCAGGACAGCCTGCAGGACGTCATGCCCGGTCATGAACTACCTCCTCTGTAGATCCAGCCGACACCCTTGTTGTCCAGGGAGAATTTCACCCAGGGGTACCAATTATGATTGATGCTCGCCGGGCCCCAGCCGATGTGGTACGCCCAATGCGCACGCCGTTGCGCCGTCAAGCCATGGCTCGGCGTGATGGTGGGTCCCCAGTTTCCGGAGCTATCAAGCCCCTGGTAGGCCCAGCCCCCGATCGATGCCATGCTGAACGTGTGGTGTGACAAGTGCTCGTTGACCGCACTGGCACTCCAGTGGGACACGACCCGGGAACCAGGCAACCGCGGCGGCATGTTAGTCCGCACGCACAGCCTGACCTGAACCGTGAAAGCGAGCAACTTGTTCCCCATGACATTCTCGCCGTAGCTCGTGCCCTTGGTTGTCCAGCAAGACGTCGTAGTAGCCGCCACATGCATAGCGCGCACGTAGCTGCCTGTTCTAGCTTTGATCTTGGACCTCGTGAAACGCACCGGGACCGACTTCTCGGCATGGTGTTTCTCGATGAGAGCGATTTGCCTGGGTGTGTACCCGGCAGCTCTCGCGGCGGTCGCGAACGCATCGTTCGTAGCCGTCACCGAATGCACCCCTGCCGCCTGAGCAGCAACCGGCACAAACATGGTGAGCAGCAGACTGGCAGAGGCGGAAACCGCCACTAGCGCTGCTCTGATCCGTGGAGTCATAGCGACCCCTCCTTCCGCATCTGAAACGGACCAGGCACTGCTTCCAGGTTCGACTGCCTTTTTAGTCGAAAAGTGGAAGGCCGACAACTAACGCGTAGCTACCAGCCTCCCACTTTCCGGCCAAACGAGGCAGTACGAGTGATGTATCTCATAATCTGCAGGGACGGCTCGGTAGCCATACGACCAGTGCAGATTCGGGGATGGCAAGCTTGGGAGGCCCTTCGGCCTGACGCTTACTACGAGCGAATCCGCACTGGTCGCCCCGGCAGACATATGATTTGCAATAGGTTGATTTGTTAAATAGCGGCAATGCTGTTCCAGCAGCTACGTACATTATATAATGCACGTGCAAGTACTACAATTTTGTTAGAAAACTTACAATAGAAACAACTAGCACCATTTTCGGCATACTCCCTGTCTGTCAGGGACTTGCAGCCGGCTATTGCACTCAGCGCAGCGGCGCGAAATCAGCTTTTTGGCTGCACTCTGCCGTATGATACAGCTTGGCTTCGTCTTGTGTGCAGGTTTCGCAGATGAGGACCAGCGCGTTACAGCTTTTTAGCGCACAGTTTTCGTAGTTGCTGGTTTTAGCTCCGCAGTGGATGCAGGTGCCAATATCTTTGGCATGGTCACTGAATTTCACACCCATCCGGTCGTCAAAGACATAGAGCGAGCCCTCCCACAGGCCGTCGTCGCCGTACTGTTCGCCATACTTCTGAATCCCACCATCTATCTGGTAGACCTCTTTGAAACCGCGGTTTTTCATAAGGGGTGTCAAAATCTCGCAGCGGATGCCGCCGGTGCAGTAGGTGACGACTTTTTTGGATTTCAAATGGTCGTAGCGGCCACTATCGAGTTCTGCAATGAAGTCTTTGCTGGTAGCAGTACTAGGTACTACTGCGTTCTTAAAACGGCCTACAGCGGCCTCGTAGGCGTTCCGGCCGTCAAAAAACACCACTTCGTCGCCGTATCTGTTAACCAGCTCATGCACCTCTGTCGGCTTCAAGTGCTTGCCGCCGCCCACCACCCCTGTTTCGTCGACTTTCAGTTCATCTTTCGCCCCGAAACTGACGATTTCATCCCGTACTTTCACCTGCAGCTTCGGGAAATGATCGCGGCCGCCGTCGCTCCATTTGAACTTAGTGTCTTTGAAATATTGCTTCGTTTCCTTGGCGTACGTTTTCAGGTCTGCCAGCTCGCCGCCCACGGTACCGTTTATGCCATGTTCGGATATAAGAATCCGGCCCTTCAGCTCCAGCTTTTCGCATAAGGCACGCTGCCACAATCGCACCACCTCAGGATCGCCAACCGGCTGAAATTTATAATACAAGATGATTTTTTGCACGCCCATCATTATACCACTCGCAAAATCACATTTTCCCTATCTGTTAGAGGACAGTCCCTTAACAGATGGCTGTTTTGTGAATTGTGTGTTTGTGTTCTGTGCAGAGATAGTGGTATAGTTGTAAATTGTCACCACATAAAGGAAAGGGCGAGCTTAAGACCATGCATGTACAAACCGTAGCGACCGGCCTCGTCCGTTCCAACAATTCTCTTTCGATTTAACACCAAACCGGCAGCGTGAGCCGGAAGCAAATCTAACCCATCATAAAAACATCTTTCGTGCATTGACTCGGAAGGTCTAACCAGGTCGGCAATCAGGAGGGCCGTACCTATGTCAAAACGTCAAATCATTATCGATCAAAAACAGGCCAGACGGGTGGTCCGTTTCCTGTTTGGCCTCGGAAAGCTTTCGCCCCGAACGATGACTGCCATGGGAATATCCCAGGTGCTGGGAACTGCTGCCAGCACCGCGATTGCGCCACTGTTCGTTTCCCGGCTGCTGACCAGAATAGCGAACGGCACCGCGACCATGCAGAACAGCACCGACCTGCTTATCGCGTACGCGCTGAGCCTGTTTATCGGTGAAATCGTATCGCCGCGAATCAGTATCTGGTGTGCCTACATGGGCGAAAGCCGGATGCAGCAACGCACAGCTGAGCGTATTCTGGAGAACCAGATGCAAAAGAGTCTGGCCTTCCACGCCAACCGGATGAGCGGCGGTATCGTGTCCGATGCTACGAAACTCAACAGCGCCATCGAGCGGTTCTGGGACACCATGCTGTTTACCGCCCTGCCGATAGCCACGACGGTCGTATCGGTGTGTATCGCCCTGCTGTTCTTTGTGTGGCAGTATTCCGTCGTGCTGCTGGTAATTTCGTGCATTACCGCCTACTTCATCATCCGGGCGCAAAGTTCCATAGCGCCGATCAGCCGCAAGCAGGCCGAAAAGTCCAGCGCCAGCACCGCTTACTTCGCAGACGTGATCGCCAACATAAGCGTCGTGAAGGCATTTGCCGGCGGCGCCGGAGAGTCGCGCGCCTACCACCGGAAATGGAATGCCTGGCGAGACGCCAACCAGCAGGAAATGCGCAAGGTCTTGCTGATGACCGGGGCGTTCAGCGGCCTGATGACACTCATGAATCTGGTCGCGTTCGTGGGTGCCGTCCTGGCCACCCAGTATCATCTGGCGGGTATCGGCACCACCTACCTGATCATCAGCTACACGCTGAATATCGTCAGCCAGCTGTGGCAGATAAATTCGGCTACCCGCAACTACGTCCGTATCATCGGTGATGCCGGACCGATGATCGCCATGCTAGGCGAGGCACCCGAGCTGACTGATCCCCAAGAGCCCGAAACGGTCCGCATCAATCGTGGCGATATCCGTTTGCGTGCCGTGACTTTTCGGCACGATGGTGCGGACACGCCTCTCTTCGACCGCCTGGAGCTGCACATCAAGCCCGGTGAAAAAGTCGGACTGGTAGGGCACAGCGGCTCAGGCAAAACGACACTGACGCGGGTGCTACTCCGGTTTTCGGACATCCAGGGCGGAGCGATTACCATCGACGGCCAGAACATCGCGGCGATAACGCAAGATGATCTGCGCCGGCACATTGCATACGTGCCGCAGGAGCCGCTGTTGTTTCACCGCAGCATCCGCGAGAATATCGGCTATGGCACTGCCGACACGAGCCAGGAAGCTATTGAATCCGTTGCCAGAATGGCCAGCGCTCACGACTTCATTACGCAGCTACCACAAGGCTATGGCACGCTGGTGGGGGAGCGGGGTGTGAAGCTGAGCGGTGGCCAGCGGCAGCGGATCGCGATCGCGCGGGCGCTGCTGAAAAACGCGCCGATACTGGTGCTGGATGAAGCGACCTCTGCATTGGATTCCGAAAGCGAAGTGCTGATCCAGCAAGCGCTGTGGAAGCTCATGGAAAACCGCACCGCCATCGTCGTCGCACACCGACTGTCCACCATTCAAAAAATGGATCGGATAATCGTGCTGGACCATGGCCGTATCGTGGAAGAAGGCTCACACAAAGAGCTTGTCGGCAAAAAAGACGGCACCTACGCCAAACTCTGGGCCCACCAAAGCGGCGGCTTCATCGAAGAGTAACAGAAACCTACCTATTGTTAGGGTATCAAAAAAGCCCTTGCCAGGGCTTTAACATCGAAAGTAGTGCAGGTGTCCGGAGGGGCGAGTTGTCAAGGACCAAGGTCCAAGATTCCAAGCCCTTCCGGACACCGAGGAACCAAAGTTCCAGTTCTAGCACTCCCTGAACGACGGCGAGCCGAAGACCGAGAAGACGAAGTCAGACCAGTGGGCGCTGAAGTTCACCTGACGGTCGTCGTCCCACCGGTAGAAGCACAGCGAGAGCGACCAGTCGGCCTGGTCCTTGTACTGCAGGCCAGTAAGCCACGGGTACGGACCCGATGTGCCGTTCCAGCTGGTCGCCCAAGCGGGGAACAACAGATTGGCCATGAGACCTTCGACACCAGCCAGCTGGACGTTGTCCTGCTTGGCCAGCTCGAGTGCCTGCTCCGGCGACTTACCGTGATAGCTGTTCGGGTTGAACACCACCCAGCGGATGCCGGGAGTGTAGGTGTAGCCAGGAGCCTGGCGAACGAGCTTGGGCTCAGCCTTCAGCTCGCTCCAGCGCCGCTTTATGTAGCGACTCGGAGCCTCGTAGGCGTCCCACAGCTCGTCGATGGTGCGATAGAGCCCGGACTTCCTGCCCTTAGTGGGAAGGTAGACGCAAAGCAACAGCACCTCGCCGTCACGCAGGCTAGCGCCCTCGGGAATTGCCGGGAAGTCCGACTCCTCGAAACCCCAATCACGCTGGCGGTTGAGCTGCGTGACACGCTCGAGCTGCTGCTCGGGCGAGACGTACCAGTCCGGCATCGACGATTCCGATTGGAATCTCTGGTGCGACGTGGCGATGGTGATGCCACGGGGCTCACGCTTCTCGATGATGGCCTGGAGCGAATCCTTGACCTGCTCAGCATCGAGTGAGCCGTTGGCGACACGCTTGACAATCTCGTTGTGCTGGGCGGTGATACCGGCCAGCTGTTCGATGGTGGTCATGATGACCCGATTCTGCCGTAGGCTTCTCCGATGCGATTTGCAGCGGTGATCTCAACTGTCATTGAGAACGGCGTGCTAGGTACAAAAACTTGTGCCCAAAATGCCGTTCTCAAGGGAGTGCTAAACTGTTAAGGTTCATCGCAATTATACCATTATTTTTTATAATATGCAATATATCTACTTGCTCTGCCTCAGGTCAAACCAAAGCCACGGTTTCCTCGAAAAGTAAGTTAGCTATCTGCTTATCAATTAAAAATATACCTGAATTCACTTCAGGTATATTTTTTACGCTATCAGGAAAGAGCAACCCCCGACTAAAGTCGGGGCGCGATGAGGGTCGGGGTCCCCAGCAAGCGAGGATTCTTGCCGGGGTGAAGTAACCTATCTCGGTTCTCTCATTACTGCTTTTCGGGGTTGCGGCCGTGGTCTTTGTCTTCTTTTTCTTCTTTGCCACCCGGGCGGATTTCGTCGGCCTGGGTGCCTTCCTCGGCATTGCTGTCGTGCTCGGCATCCACGCTCTCTTCGTCGCCAGCTTCGGCAGCACCACCGGCCTCATCGTTAGCGGCTGCCAGCGCGCTCGGTTCAAAAACGGTAGCCAGCACGTGGTGCGGCTCGGTTTCCATTTCAACTCCGCTTGGTACCGTCAGATCTTCGACAGTCACTTGGTCGCCCACTTGGACCAGCTTCTCGCCGTCATACGTCAGCGCATCGGGCAAGTCTTTGGGCAGCGCTTTGACTTCCACGCTCGCCAGCTGGGTGAGCACGATCATGCCCGTGCGCTCGGCTGGGCTGACGTCGTTGCCCTCAGCATAGGTCGCGTGCACCGGCACTTCGGCGCTCACCTTCTCGTTGGCTTTGATGGCGCCGAACACGACGTGCGTGATGGCATTGTACTTCGGATCACGCGTGACGTCTTTGATAATAGTCGTGTATTTTTTGCCGCCGGCAGTGACTTCCACCGGGTGGTGCTTGCCGGCCGCGATGAACGCTTTGTTCACCGCCTGGTATTCTGCCTGGATGTGCACCGACTCTTTGCCGTGATCATGAATAACACCGGGAACCACACCTGTCTCGCGGAGGCGCTTGACGCCTTTGCCCACGGTTTCGCGCGTTTCGACACTCAAAGTAATCTGATCAGCCATATGTAGTAAACCCTCCTTTTGGTCACTACTAGTATACCATCTACCGATTTGCTTTCCTATTGCAAGGACGAACCTTGCAATTCATCAGTCGGCTGTTACATATTTCAGCTCGTCTGCCATGGCAGCGACGCCTTCGTAATCTTCAACGAATGACAGATAGTCTCCCCCCTCAAATACGTCAAGCACTCGCTCTGGCCTGACCCAGTCAGCATGCTTGTCATGCAAATAGTACGGCAAGCTCGACCATTCCCACGTCCGCCAAGCACGCGGATTTAGATGGATATAGCGTGAAATGTGTTGCCAGTATGCATCCTCATCGATATGAGAAGCCTTGAATATATCCTGGAACAGATGGCCAACTCGGTGGTGTCGTTTATTAAAATAGCCGACATATGACGTACTGAGCCCGCGCATGAAATCGCTGATAGCACGCTCCGAGCGCTGGTATAACAACAGATGAAAATGGTTGGGCATGAGGCAAAAGGCGAGCAACTCAATATCATCGTGCCAGTTTCTGTTTGGGCGGCCAAAAGGGTCAGCGGTGACCTTTTGCTGCAGACCACGCTTCATAAGGTTAAGGAACGTGGCATAATCATGCTGGTCAAGATAGATAGCCTGCTTATTATTACCTCTGTTGTACACATGGTAAATGGCTTCGGGGGCCCATTGTTTCACACGATTTTTACTCGGCATATAGACAGTATATTGCAAGGACGAACCTTGTTGCAAGGTTCGTCCTTGCAACGGGGAAATTCGGATACAATGTGCAGGATGTTTGATGTTACGCACCTTGTCCAGACTGGCGGCCTGCTGCTGATCGCGCTGATCATATTCGGCGAGTCGGGCATGATGGTCGGCTTTTTCTTCCCGGGCGATACGCTGCTGTTTAGCGCCGGCATACTGGCGGCCACCGGCCAGCTCAACATCATCAGCGCTGTCGTAGTGATCGCAGCAGCGGCCATCATCGGCGATAACGTCGGCTACCACATCGGCCGCAAACTTGGGCGGCGGCTGTTCCGCAAGCCAGATGGCGCCATCTTCCGCAAGGAGCACATCGACCGAGCCGAAGCGTTTTACGAAAAATACGGCACCAAGACCATGCTGCTGGCGCACTTCGTACCAGTGGTGCGGGCCTTCGCGCCGGTTACGGCCGGTGCCGGCAAGATGCCGTACAAACTGTTCGTGCTGTTCGATGCCATCGGCGACATAGCCTGGACGCTGCTTATCACCCTGCTGGGTTACTACGCCGGCAAGCGGATCCCAGGTATCGAAAAGTACATCGAGCCGGTGTTGATCCTGATCGTCATCATCTTTTTGGCCCCGACGCTCTGGCACGTGGTACGCGACCCGAAAATCCGTGGCGCTGTAGCCGCAAAGTTCCGCCGCCAGTAAATGTTGCTTACCTAGTCCTAAACCAAGCGGTACCGTCTTCGAGTCGATACAAAATATCAGCCCACGAGCGCGAAAACTCGCCTATATACTCCAGCTTACTGGTGATGTCTACTGCCAAATAGTGCCGCCAGGCAGCCGGGTCTTTAAAAAGGTAGGTAGTCGGCTCGATATCGCGCGGTTCGGCGGCCTGCCATATGCCCTGGCAAGCCAGCGCATTGAGACGCTGCGCCTGCTCGGCACTGGTTTTCGGCAGCGGGTACAAAAACGTCTCGGACTCTATTTTAGCCAGCAGGCTGACGACATACTTCTGCTCGGCGACGGCCCGCTCCGGGGTCTGCGGCGGTGTTCTGAGTATGTCCATGGCGTGGTGCAGCCACAGTTCATCGATGATGCTGACTGCTTGCGGTTCCATATCCAGAAGTTGTGTAGCGGCTCGTTCCATCGCTATAACATCCGTTTCAAAAATTGGCCGGTGTAACTTTTGGCAGCTTTAGCGATCTGCTCGGGCGTGCCCTCGGCGATGACCTGCCCACCGTTCGCACCACCCTCCGGGCCCATGTCGATGATATGGTCGGCGTTTTTGATGACATCCAGGTTGTGCTCGATCACGATCATACTGTTGCCGGCATCGACCAGCGCATGCAGCACATTCAGCAGCTTTTCAACATCGGCCATGTGCAGTCCTGTGGTCGGTTCGTCCAGGATGTAGAGCGTGCGGCCGGTGGGGCGGCGCGAAAGTTCGCTGGCCAGTTTTATGCGCTGGGCTTCGCCGCCGCTCAGCTGTGTGGCCGGCTGGCCGAGACTGATGTAGCCCAGCCCCACGTCGACCAGCGTCTGCAGCTTGCGGGCGATAGCCGGGATGTTGCCGAAGAATTCGAGTGCCTGCTCGCAGGTCATGCCGAGCACGTCTGAAATGTCTTTGCCTTTGTAGTGGATTTCGAGTGCTTCGCGGTTGTAGCGCTTGCCATGGCAGACTTCGCACGGTACGTACACATCCGGCAGAAAATGCATTTCGATTTTGATGATGCCGTCGCCGGCACAGTTTTCGCAGCGGCCACCTTTGACATTGAAGCTGAAGCGGCCGGCGCTGTAGCCGCGCAGTTTCGCTTCGGGTGTAGCAGCGAACAGCTCGCGGATAGGCGTGAACAAGCCGGTGTAGGTTGCCGGGTTAGAGCGCGGCGTGCGGCCGATGGGGCTTTGGTCGATGATGATGGCTTTGTCGAGCTCTTTGATACCTTCGATGTCGTCGTGCCGACCCGGCACCGTGCTGGCCCGATGCAGGCGCGCCAGCAATTCTTTAGCCAAAATGTCGTTGATGAGACTCGATTTGCCCGAGCCACTGACACCGCTCACTACCACCAGCTCACCCAGCGGGATGTCGACGGTGACGTCCTGCAGGTTGTTTTCGCGCGCCCCGACTATGCGAAGCTGCTTGCCATTGCCCTTCCGGCGCTTCTCGGGCACGGCGATGGTCTTTTTGCCGCCCAGGTACTGGCCTGTCACACTCCCGGCCACTTTTTCGACCTCGCTCGGTGTGCCGCTGGCTACCACGTGGCCGCCGTGGATGCCGGCGCCGGGGCCGATATCGAGCAGGTAGTCGGCCGTGCGGATGGTGTCTTCGTCGTGCTCGACCACGATGACGGTATTGCCGAGATCGCGCAGGTGTTTGAGCGTGGCGATCAGCCGGTCGTTGTCGCGCTGGTGCAGGCCGATGCTCGGTTCGTCCAGCACATACAGCACGCCCATCAGGCCGGAGCCAATCTGGGTCGCCAGCCGGATGCGCTGGGCTTCGCCGCCGCTCAGCGTCGTAGCACTGCGCAACAGTGTCAGATAATTCAGCCCGACATCCTGCAGGAACTGCAGCCGGGCACACACCTCTTTGAGCACCAGGCGGGCGATCTGCATTTCTTTGTCGTTCAGCTGCAGCGAATTCATGTACGTCACCGCGTCGTCGATAGACAGTTCACAGATATCCATGATGGATTTATCACCGATAGTTATCGCCAGCACCTCGGGCTTGAGCCGCCGGCCCTGGCAGGCGTAGCACGGCTTTTCCTGCATGAAGCGCTCGATATCGCGGCGGATGAAATCGCTGTCGGTTTCCTTGTGCCGGCGCTCCAGGTTCGGGATAACACCCTCGTAGGTCGTGTTGAACGCCCGGCCGCCACCTAGACTGATCCGGTACGTTTCATTGCCGGTGCCATACATGATGCGCTGCATGTTTTCGGCGCTGATCTCACTGGTCGGCACGTGCAGGCTGAAGCGATATTTGTCAGCCACGGCCTGCAGCTTTTTCATGTACCAGTTATCGACATTGATGCGGTTGTAGGGGCGGATGGCACCCTCGGCGATAGTCAGGCGGCCGTTCGGAATCACCAGTTCCGGGTCGACTTCCAGCCGGCTGCCCAGGCCGGTGCAGACCGGGCAGGCGCCGTGCGGCGAGTTAAAACTGAAGGTGCGCGGTTCCAGCTCCGGGATGGCGACTTCCGGGTGATTCGGGCAGGCGTACATCAGGCTGTAGGTGGTGGTTTCGCTGGTATCGGCGTTGAGGCAGACCACTTTGCCCTCGGCCACTTCCAGCGCCTGCTCCACGCTTTGGGCCAGGCGGGTGCGGCTTTCGACGTCGTTCACCAGGCGGTCGGCGACGATTTCGATACGGTGGCGCTTGGCCTTATCGAGCTCTGGGAACTCATCGAGCGCGTACACCACGCCGTCCACCCGCACGCGGGCGAAACCGGCCCGCTGGTACTGCTCGGGGATGTGCTCGAAGGCGCCTTTTTTGTCGATGACGACCGGTGCCAAAATCATCAGCCGGGCACCAGCAGGCGACGCCGCGATCTGGTCGACGATGTTGGCCGTAGTCTGGCGCACCACCGGTTCGCCGTCAATCGGGCAATGCGGCACGCCGATACGCGCGAACAGCAGCCGCAAATAATCATAAATTTCGGTTACCGTGGCGACGGTACTGCGCGGATTCCGGCTGGTCGATTTCTGGTCGATAGAGATGGCCGGGCTCAGGCCGTCTATCTGGTCGACATCCGGCTTTTCCATCAGCCCCAAGAACTGCCGTGCGTAGGCACTGAGCGACTCAACATAACGGCGCTGGCCCTCGGCGTAAATGGTATCGAACGCCAGGCTCGATTTGCCCGAGCCCGAGAGGCCCGTAATCACCACTAATTTACCCCGGGGAATCGTCACATCGATACCCTTGAGGTTATGCTCCCGCGCGCCCTTAACCACAATATATTCAGCCATAAGCTGGTCTATTATACCGGTTTTTACGCTGTTTTTCTAGATGCCACGCTACTAAATCAGCATCGTCATATCGTCAAGTACCTCGGCGAGTGTCATTCTGCGCCGTCCGTGCCAGAACATTATCTGTCGTCCATCAGTCAGATATAATTCATCTGAAAGATTAGCAATCTCGGCGTAATCAAATTGCATGACTACCGGCACGCCGTGATGATAGTCTAGCTTCCATTTGGTTCTCGCTTTGCCTTTGACTGTTTCACTGAGTTCAGTAGGCGATGCGGCTTTAATTCTAGCTTGTTCTTCGGGGGCAATGATTGCATCCAGTGAAATGCGCCGATCTTCCATTATCTCCCGTAACTTATTGTCGACGTGTGATTGATCGAGGCCGGCAGTATCAGCAGCCTCACCGAGCAGACTGACAAGCATGTTTTGGCTAATCGTTGGAATGGTATGGGGAGTAAGGCGCTGTAACTCCTCAAGTTCTTTCTTAATTTCTCTTAATTTATGTTGGGCTGAGCCTGCGTTATGCAGTACGCTCTCGACTACGTACTTCTGATTTTCTGGCGTCATCGGCGCTTCTACTTCGCGCCGTTCCCCCAGGCGTACACAATTGTTAAATACGAGTTCCTGCACTTCACGTAATTTGCCATTACGCCAAGCCCTATCTATTGGCTGCCAATGCAATAGGTGCCCGGCTGCGACCTTACCCAAGATTCGAGGATCTTCCAGCACCGTCACACTCTCAAGTATGTGCTTTTCAATGACCTCTCCGTGGCGCCGCAGTTCTACGCGGTAGGGACTGCCCACGACGAAATCTGGTGCCCCCGTTACCACACTCCGTCGGCTCAACTCTCTTGACGTATGGCTCGGTGCGTCTGCCATGCGCTCATACAGACCATCGCCTGCATATTGATAGACGTTGTTTACCATTCCTGCGTAAATCGCGTGCTTCAAATTCTGTTTTTCGGCTAGAGTTGGCTCTATCAAGTCACCTTCCCAAACTCCGACTCGTCGTATGATTTTGCCATAGAGTTCTTGGGCTCGTCGGACATTTTGTACATCCAGATCATATTCAGAGAGCTGTTTATCTGTCATGTTTTGGCAGGCGACAAAGATGTCTAGCTGGGCCAGGAGGTCAGATGAATTGCTGGAAACCAACTCTTTCCAATTCTGGCCAGAATCATGCGCAAAGTACGGCAATCCGCCTACCTCGCGCGATGCCACAACGGCTGCAAGCTGTGCTTGGGTGAGCGCCGAAAACGGCAGCGCCTCCATGAGCATCCGCGCCGAGCTTGGCAGAACGGGGAATTGGTTCATGCGTTTGCCGAGTGGGGTTATGTGCTTCTCTGCATCAAGCGCCCCTAAGTTATATAAAGCAAGTTCGGAACGCTCGATAGCCGTTGGTGTCACGGGGTGGAATAGCACCATGTTGCCCATTTCTATACCTACGGACGCTGCCCGAAGAACGGTGCGATCAAGATTTGTCCTGAGTATTTCGGCTACCGGAAACTTTCGCCGAGCTATATAGGGAACGAATTCTGATGTATCGTCATACCGAGTCAGAACGTACCGTCCTGGCCCTACTCGCCCGGTACGCCCCGCTCGCTGATCGCAATCCGCCTGCGATACCGGAAAGCGCTGCAGCCCCTCCACCCCTTCACTATCCAGCTCGACCCGCCGTTCTTCGCCGCTGTCAATCACTACCCCGATTCCATCAATGGTTAAGCTAGTCTGCGCGACATTAGTAGCAACGATGATCTTAAGGCCCTTGGTCGGTTGATTAATCCTGTCTTGCTCTTCTTTTCTTAATTTCGCATGCAAGGGCAAGATAGTAGCGGTTTCCTTGATGCTTTGTGGGAGTTGCTTCGCGAGCGCGTCGATTGTGTCAGCAATTTCCTGTTTGCCCGCGACGAAAACCAATATATCTTCATCTGGGTTTTCCGTAGCGCTAGCTATGATTTCATTGAGAACGGTCGAGTCGTCTTTTTCTATTTTTTCGATGGGATGCGTACGACCGGGCACTTCGAGCACTGGTGGCACCTGGCCGGTGGCCTCCGCAAAATATGCGGCCAGTTTGTGTGCATCCATAGTTGCGCTCGTTAATACGAACTTCGCGGCCGGATCTTTAACGAGCCGGTCTCGTATGAGACCCACTGTAAATTCGATATTAGTGTTCCATTCGTGCACCTCGTCTAGGATATGCACCGTTTTACCATCGCTGGGCTTATCATAAAGCTGTTTATTTACTTCTATCCCATCAGTGATTACGGCAATCTTGGTCTTGTCGGTAATGGTAGATTTCTCCGCTGTTTGGTGCCCTACGAGTTCGCGTGCGCGACCAGCGCCCAATGTCTCGTCAAGCTCCGCTTGCACGCGCTCTGCCACCATATACGATGCTATGCGCCGAGGCTGCGTAAGCGTAATGTTTTCGTAACCATCCTCTAAGAGTATCTGGGGCATTTGCGTGCTTTTACCACTGCCTGTCTCACCGACCACGATGGTAACTTGGTTGTTGCGAACCGCTTCTTGGATTTGTCCACGATATGCATCGATGGGTAGATTCGGATTCCCGAGCTTTTCCGCGTACGGTCTTTCACCGAAGTCAGCCTCAAACTCACCCATATCGGGTTGATTCAGGTCGAGTTCGGGCAGTACTATACCTGCCCTACGAAGCTGACGCGCCGACAGTCCGCGCTGTGGGGTCGGGAAATAGCCTTGCTCAGACACATAGTATGGATTGTTTAACTGTGGGTAGCCTCCAGGTGGTGTGTGGTCCTGATCATAAGATCCAAAATCCCGCCTCAACATACCACCACACCGATTGTCTGTGTTTTGTTGCTACACCGAAAAGAACGCTTCGATATTGCGTTCTTGTTTGTTTCCCTCATTTTGTCTCTCCCCTCAGAGTTTTATTTGAGAGTGCCTCTACTACTAGCCTACTCTGTAAGAATTCTTACAGCAAGTATACTGCTTGTGATTTTTGTTACTTTATTGACAACTATATTTCCTCGGCCGCTGCGCTATACTAAGCGGATGGACTTTATAAAGCGGAATGCCAAGCGAGTAGCGACGGATGCGGCCGGATACCTGCTGATCGTTGCCGCCATACTTACCGGCTGGCTGCCGGGTCCCGGGGGCATACCCCTGGCATTGGCCGGGTTGGGACTGCTCAGCATCAACAATAAATGGGCCAAAGATTTGCGCGACTGGCTACTGGCGAACGGCGGCAAGCTGGTCGAATTCCTGTTTCCGCGCAACCGTTTCGTGGAGTGGCTGTACGACATCGTCGTCATACTGCTGCTGGTGCTGACCGGATTTTTAGAAGCTCGCCACGCGGCTATTTGGCAGATTTCGTTGGGCGTGGCTGCCTTTTTCATCGCGCTGTTCATCGCGCTCATGAACCGCGAACGGCTGAAAGGCTGGCGCGGCAAGCATAAGCGCTAATAAAATATATATTGCATTTTGTCAAATATCGGCGTAAACTGCACCTCAATATAACGAGGTGGCAGGTATGCAAAACTTTATCGTGCTCGGGATAATCCCCGGCACCAATTTTCAAACATCATTCAATTTCTGGCTTTTGGTAGGAATCGGCCTGGCCAGTCTGCCGGCGCTCCTGTTCCTGGCACACAAGCGCCACGCCGTGCGGGCTTACTTCGCAGCCCGCAAAGTCGCCCGGCTGATCAATCAGCTTCAACTACCGGCATAATGCTTTCGGCGTAGAGCTGGAGTTCTTCGAGCAGGTACCGTTTGTCGCTGCCCTTTTCAGTTTCTGCCAGCTCACCCAACCGGTGCATGTACCGACTCAAACGGCTCTCGGTACCGCCGTCCATCAGACGGTGGTAGCGCTCCTGCTCCCAGGCGGCCCGCTCCTCGTCGGTCAGATATTTGCTGAAATTTCGTGCTTTATACAGCGGTAGCATCTGCTGCAACCGCTCATCGTGGAAGTCCCCAGCCAACTCACTGAGCTCATCGGGCTTGGCGGCCCGGACGACCGGCAGCAGCTGGCAGTCATGGTCATCGAAAAAGCCGTCGTACAGACATTCGTCGCAGTGCTTGGTGGGCCCTGTTTGTGCCTGCTCCCGCTCCTTATCCAGCAGGTCACGAGCTTTCAGGATGTTCTGCGGCAGCTCTGGGCTCGCCTGCAACGCCTTCAGGTGCTTGCCGACCAGCTCGGGTGTAACCTGCAATCGTTCCTGCACGCCTTTGGCGCTCAGCAAGCCGGTTGGCGACAGCGCCGGGCAGCGGTTGTACTTCAGCGTCTTGACGGGCAGACGCAGCGGCGCGGCTTCATCCCGCGTCCACCGCCAGCGTTCCGCCAGCTGCTGCGGGGAGAGTCCTACGAATTCGGCCGGGTCGTGCCGCAGATCGTAGACGAGGGCACCCTGATTATCTTGCGCGAGTTGCGTCACCACGGCTGTTTTCTCTACCTCGTTCGCATACTTCCCGCTGGTATAAATGAACGTCTGGTTCGCTTCCAGGAACTTTTTGACGGCATCTTTACCGCGCAAATTGAGCAGCCAATCGAACAATTTGGGTTGTTTTTCACGAATGAGTTTCGCCACGGCGACAGAAGCCAGTACATCGTTCAGGGCATCGTGAGCATGTTCGTGGTCGAGCCCGTTTTCCTTGGTGAGCAGTTCCAGCCGGTTAGTCGGTTTGCCCTGAGCCTTGTCGAAGGGCCAGTTGATGCCCTCCGGCCGGAGCGCCCGGGTCATGCGCACCACGTCCAGCAGGTCCCAGCGGCTGCGGCCGTCTTTCCATTGCCACTGGTAAGCATCATAAAAGTTGCGGTACATTGTACAACGCATAAATTCATCGTCGAACCGCACGGTGTTGTAGCCGACGAAAATCGTATCAGGCGTGGCGACTTCCTCGTAAAACAGCCGCAAAAATTCAACTTCGCTGAGACCCTCCTGCAGCGTCTGCTGTGGCGTGATGCCAGTGATGAGGATGGCATCCGGGTCAGGCAGTACGTCTTCAGTGAGCTTGATGAGCACGTTCACTGGCTCGCCCACCGGGTTCAGCGCCATATCGGTCCGCTGCCCAGCAAACTGCATCACCCGTCCCGTCCGCGGGTTAATCCCCGTCGTCTCCAGATCGTACCAAAAGAAACTTTGCGCCATACGTGCTACCAGTGTACCCTAAACTACCAAAAAACGCCCTTCTCGGGGCGTTTCAAATGCAAGATGGATGTAGTTAGGTACTAGTTGTGTCGGGGGCCGGCGGGCGCTTAGGGTGATGGGGTCGCCATCGCCTTTGTACGCCCGCCGGCCACACGGTCGCAATCGACGAGGAAGCCACGCGGCTTATAGACGTGTGCTGATCTGCTCACCTGTTCATCCCGTTCGAACCAGGATGACCGGATGTCAGGGCTTATCATCTATCCCCGGGAATAGCGGCAGCTCAGCTTCTGCGGCTGAGCGATTTCGACGCACTCCAGCGTTAATGTTGCTACCGGAGTGAAGGCTCCCACTGTCCCGGAGGAATGTGGATGCCGTGCCTGGGCTTATCGGTCACTACTTCCAACCTATTTACCAGGCTCGCGCTGGAAACGCTCGGTGACAACACCATCTGGTGGCCAGAGCGTGGTTGTAGGGGTAGAAATATGGAAAATGGTACGCATCAGCAGCGTGTATGAGCCTGGAGCTCATCCCACCTGCTTGTACTGCCGGACGCGGGTCGGCCTATATTGCGGTCAGCCTTCCGCGCCACCCTGGATCGTGCTGATGTGGGCAACCAAATGCGTCACCTCCTTAGCGGAATCCCTCGAGTTTCGATGGGATATGCGGCGCCACAGCCTGGCAACGCATATCCCATCGAAACACTAGCACCTAACTTGTGAATGTACCATTCAGGAGTTGTAAATACATCTCGACTGATTGGATAATACCATCGTAGTCTCGCATTCTTTTTCCGTCAATGGTTTTGTAAGAATTCTTACAATTTGCCAGTCAGGTGTAGCACGGGTAGACCGATGGCTTCGCGGATAGCCCACGCGACTGGTCCGTGGGGCCATGGCTGCACCGAGCCAGGATCGAAGCGATCGGGTAGGCCAGGCGGAATTATAGGCTCCATCCCCAGGCGCTCGGCCTGCAAGGCGATCCGCCCGATATGGTGGGCCTGGCCGACGATGACCGGCCGGCGTAAATCGTGCGCCTCCAGATACGCCAGCGACTGAGCCAGCTCGCCTTTCGTGCCGCGATTGAGCGAAGTGAGGGCCGAAGCCTCGCCCGTAAAGGTCAGTGCCGGCTCCGGGCCGCGGAATTTCCGCTCGAGTGCCCGGGCGATGTTCCGGTCCAGCAGCAGCGGAACGCGGCGCATGATCCCTAAGCGGCTGATGAACGCCGCCAGATCTTCATTGGCCAGGCCCCAGAATTGCCCCTCGGAAGCCGGCTGGGCGAACGCGCAGCCGATCAGCGCATCGGCCTCGAGCGGATTACCCCGCGCGTGATACGCCCCCGTAAATGTCCCTCTGGCGTATACTCTGCCCATCTTAAAACTCGAAGCTACCGCCACCGATACGGATCAGCGACCCAGTTTCAGCACCCTGGCGCTTCAGTTCGTGCATGATGCCTTGCTTTTTCATGATAACGCGCAGGCGGCGCACGGCTTCTTCATTATCGAAGTCGGTGCGAACAGCGAAGCGCTCGATCTTGCTGCCGGTCACTAAGAAACTGTCGCCCTCGCGGGTCACCCGCCAGCTGCTTTGGTCTTTGAGCCGCAGCACCGGCACTACCTTTTCCTCTGGCGCCTGCTCCGCCTGGTGGTGGCGTTCGGCATCTACGGCCGCCCGCACGGCGTAGAGCAGTGGCTGCAGGTTCTCGTGTGCTTGGGAGGAGATAGCGAACAGCGTCATGTCAACATCTAGCATCTTTTCAAGCTGTTTGCGTTTTTCGGCTAGTTCCTCCGGCAGAATCAGATCGATCTTACTCAGGACCACGATTTGTGGTTTCGCCGCTAGGCTTGCCTGGTACGTTTCGAGCTCGTTCTGGATGGTCTGGTAATCGGCCACCACATTGTCGCTCGTGACGTCTATCAGGTGTAGCAGGACCGCGGTGCGCTCCACATGGCGCAGGAATTCGTCGCCCAGGCCTTTGCCCTCGGCGGCACCTTCGATTAAACCCGGGATGTCGGCGAACAGCAAGCTGCTTTCGCGGTCGATGTCGACGACGCCCAAGTTCGGGGTCAACGTAGTGAACGGATAGTCAGCGATTTCGGGCCGGGCATTGCTGATGACGGACAGTAGCGTCGATTTGCCAGCATTCGGCAGCCCCACCAGGCCGACGTCGGCTATCAGCTTGAGTTCCAGCGTGAGTTCCAGCGATTCGCCGGCTTCGCCCTTTTCAGCGAATTTCGGCGCTTGCCGGGTGGAACTGATAAAGTGGGCATTGCCGAAACCGCCGCGCCCGCCCTGAGCGACGACCGCCTCCTGGCCATCTTCCACTAAATCAGCCAATGTCTGGCCCTCGGCATTGGTCACGATCGTGCCGACCGGCACTTCGACCCGCAAGTCTTGCCCGTTTCTGCCATGCCGGCGCACTTTGTCGCCGTCGCCGCCAGCTTCAGCTGTGAGCTCACGGTGGTAGCGGAATGACACCAACGTGTTTTGGTTGCGGCTGGCCACGAACACGACGTCGCCGCCATGGCCACCGTCGCCGCCATCCGGGCCGCCCCGGTCAACGTATTTTTCGTGCCGGAAACTGACACGGCCGCTGCCGCCGTCGCCAGCCGAAGCCAGTACCGTTACATGGTCAATGAATTTCATCTATGCCTTAGTATACCAGAGAAGCTGGCAAAAATACAGAAACGTGTTCTAATGGTAAATATAGTGTTCAAATGCCGAAACCGGCACCGTTTGGGTATCTACCCGACCCCAGCCGGCAGAGGCGTTCATTTCGGAAATCGTGACAGTGCCATCCCCGTTCACCGATCTGACGATGGCCACGTGCCCCAGGTAGCCCCGAGAGGTCTGCGCGATGGCACCGGGTTGCGGCGTCGAGCTGACCGTCCAGCCGCTCAGTGCCGCATAGTAGGCCCACGTATTGGCATTACCCCAGTTGCTGGGCATGGCTATCTGCGTCGCGACATACCAGGTACAGTAGCCGTAGTCATAGCCGTTACCGCTATAAACCGCGGTAAACGAGCCGCTGCCGCCGTAGGCATTGCTACGCACCACGGCCGGCACGATCTGGCCGTTCGGGATAATAATCTGCTCACCTGTGGTGAGACCAGCGATTTCGGCGTCGTTATAGGCGACGATTTGGTCGGCGTTCGCTTTGTATTTCGCAGCCAAGCTTTGGACCGTATCACCGGCCTTCACGGTATACACGATGCCGTTCACCGGCGGAATGACCAGCCGGGTGCCGGCATTGACCGCGTTGGAGGAAAGACCGTTGGACCAGCGGATGCTATCGGTGGTAACACCGAACTTCTGGGCCACCGATGTCACGGTGTCGCCGGCCACGGTCGTATAGTTCTGGATGTCATCACGGCTCTTGAGCGCCGTCGCGACGATCTGGGGCTTGACCACCACATCGCTACCGCCGGTACTCACGGCAACCGCTACCTTGGCGCTCTGGGCCTGGTTGTCGATAGCCGTGCTTTCGGGCAGATTAGTCATATTAGCCACGTTAGCAGCGATATCGTAAGAGGTCAGGCCGTCGACCGGATTAGCAGCGGCCGTATCAGAAGCTGCGACAGCGCTGGCTACTACGGGTTGACCGCCATGAGCGCCAATCGCGACAAAGCCGACCACGCCGGCCAGCACCAGCACGTTGGCCGCTATCAGGCCGTAGCGAATCAGCCGACGACGCGTCGACTTACGCTTAAGGGACTTCTGCAAGCGACTACTCATGAGCAGCCGCTTCTGATTGACGAGACGGGTCGTGGCTGACCCAGAAACAGATGTACTAATATCTTACTCCTGGCCGTAGGGGTTACACCCGGAAAAGCCATGTAGCCGGTTATTACTTTATGTTGTTTCCCCGGTATGTACCCGGGATATATCATGCAAAGTTTCGGCAAAAAACATACCCTAAGACAGGCTTATCATATAAGTCTATGCTTACGGTACTCGTTCATGGTAGCAATTTTGCGCCCGTCTGGCAAGTCGCCGCCACTGCGCTACCCCTGTTATTGCGCACATAATTTGTGGCAATACTGCTGCGTCAGTTGCTCATGTTCTTGCAGCGTGTTCGAAAAGTGGGTCACCCCGTCATCACCGGTCACGAAGAACAACCAATCGGTGTTGGCCGGGTGCGCCACGGCGCTTAATGAACTGGCGTCGACATTGCTGATCGGCGTAGGCGGCAAACCGGTGTGGATGAGCGTGTTGTACGGGCTATCGTACGTCAGCGAGGTGCCGTGGCCCGCCAGGCGCGAACCGTACATCGCCGTCACGTCGCTGCCGAGCGGCATGCCGATGCTCAGCCGCTTCAGAAATACCTGCGCGGCCTGGGCGCGGTCAGTCGGGTTGGAGACTTCCTGCTCGACTATCGAAGCCAGGATGATGCCCTGGTAGGTACTCAGGCCCTCTTTGGCGAACGCCGCCCGGATCGCTGGCGTCAAGTGGGTCTGCATTTCGGCGATAGATTCCTGCACGATCTGGGTTGCGGTCGTGGCGCTGGTGCGCTGAAACGAATCAGGGTACAGATAGCCCTCCAGACTGTTGCTGGCCGGCTTATCTACCAGCGCCGGGCTGTTTTCGTAGGCCGCCGGCTGCAGCGCCGCCTCGACGTCCGCCTGCTTGAAGCCGTCATTGATAAGCGACTGTTTGATCTGGTCGAGCCGCTGGCCGGGCAAAATGGTCACCAGTTGCGTACTGACTTTGCCGTGCGTCAGCTGCGCCACGATGTCGGGCACGCTCTGGCTCGGGCTTAAAGAGTAGGTGCCGGCCTGCAGATCTTCACTCACCCCCTGGCTCTGCACATAGCGTTCGAACGTCCAGGCGTTGCGGATGATACCTTTGGCGTGCAGCAGATCGGCGATTTCGACCGGACTCGCCCCGGAATCGATAGTAATCGTCTGCGGCTTGGCGCTGCTGCTGACCGGCTTCAAGTTGGCTTCATAAAACTGCCAGATCCCGACGGTCGCCAGCACCAGCAGAGCCACCACGATGCCTACGGCCACCATGATCCGGCGGACCCATGGTCGGCGGCGTCTCGACTGGTTCATCGTAAATTTCATGCTTGTTCACTCCTCGTCGTCTGCTCGTTCAAGTACCGTCCCAGTATATAAGTCGCGGCCAGGGCGTCAACCTCGCCTTTGGCGTATGTCTTACCGGCCAGGGCTGCTTCGGCGTCAACACTGGTAAGCGTTTCGTCGGCGGTTGCCACCGGCACCGACAGCGCAGCGGCTAATTGCTGCTGAAAGGCTTCGGCTGCCCGGGTCTGCGCCGTGTAGCCGCCATCCATACCGCGCGGCAGGCCGACCACCACCAGTTTGACTGCCTCCTGCTCAATGATAGCGCGGATGTCAGCCAGTAGCTGTGAGGTATTCGGCAGGGTAGTGAGCGGCCGCGGCAAGCGCGCCACCTGGTGCGCGATAGCCAGCCCGACCCGCTTTTCACCGTAATCGACTGCCAGGATATATTCCGGTTGCACAGCCATACTACTGTTTGCCGGTTTTATCTATCTGAATGGTTACTTTACCGGTGTTTTTCGGCACCACGCTGACCCAGAACGGGCTGTAATGCACCTCGACACTCGTAACACCCGGCGTCTGCTCGATAAAGCTCTTCACGTCACCGCTCTTCTTGCCGGCCAGCTGCTTTTTGAGGCTGGCGGTATCGATATGCGGCCCGGCCACCGACTTGGTGTGCATCGACACCGTGGCAGCTGTGGCCGTGGCCGGCGTCTGCTCAGTGAAGCTGGCATTCTCGATGCCATCGTCCAAGATAACCTGTTTGCTTTTGTCGATCTGCTGCATCACTTTGGCGTCCACCAGCGTCTTGAGGTCAGATTTCTGCACGCCGAGCATCGTGTAGGTCGTCACCGCCGTGACGGTCACGTTGTCGGCCGCGGCACCCACCTGTGCGCTCTGCGTCACCTGCGGCGTGCCAGCCAGGAACGTCGACGGCACCGGCTTCAGCCCCTTGGCTTCCAGCGCGCCCAAGAGCTCCTGTTTGATACTGCTGGAATCTGCCGCCGTGATTTTCGAGGTCGCGCTATCGATATCGCTCTGGGCTACGATTTTTACGATGTCATCCGTACCGCCGCTGGCCGATCCACTGCCCGTCGCACCGTTCGGACCACTAAAGGTAGCTCCGGAAGTATTGTAATCAGCCCCTCCCTTCAAGGCTGTAATAGTGATTGAACCGGTACTGTACTGAGCGCAGTTGCCGTTGGGGAATTTGCTGAGCGAATAACTAGCGCTCTCTTGAGTGATGTAAGTATTACCGCCACTAGTCACACTAGAGCCGGTAGGTATGTCGGCTGGCTGCTGCCCCAAATTGGGCGCACAGACCGTCTCACTCAGCCGAACGGTGCCTTGGGCTTTCTGACCGTTGTTCTGCTGGCCGGTAGTCGGCACCGTTTGGGTCGACGTCTTCTGCTGGCTCTGGGCGGTCGCCGGTATGGCGTTGTCGGTCGGGTCAAGCTTTTTCACAGAAGTATCGAGGCCGAGCGCGATGTTCGAGGTAATGGTGCTGCTGTCGGTGTGGATCGTCACCGTGGCGTGCGGCAGTACCACGAAGGCCAGAATCCAGGCCACTACCAGCACCACGAGCGCTAGGACTGCCAGAGCGATCTTCTTACGGAAGCTATCGAAGTTCGGGACCTTCAGTTTCTTGTTCTTTTTCGGCTTCGGGGCGGTAGCTGCCGCCGGTACTTCGCCGTCATCCAGGTCGATGCTTTCATCGATCTCGTCATCGATGATCCTACCGGCCGCGCCAGCCGCCGCCAGCTCACCCACCGGCTTGCCGGCTGCCGATTTGGCATCGAAATCACTGTCTTCGCCGTCGGCCGTGCCATCGACGATATCGAGCGGCTCGTCGATATCTTCCGGCTCATCGCTCGGGCCGGCCGGCGCCGCCGGAATAGCCGGCTTGCTCGTCGGCGTATCGGCCACATGCAGCCCGACACTGCCGGCCAGCGGCAGCAGCCCGGCTTCGGTGGTGACCAGCACCAAGTTCTTATTCGCATTCTCAGCGGTGCGCTGCAGCAACTTCATATTGACTATGCTTTGCAGCACCGTGGCCCGTTTGGGCAGCACCAGCGCGACTATTTTGCCTTTGGCATTCTGCACTTTGTCGATGATGGTCGTGATTTCATCGTCGACGTCCACATAGATGGTTTCTTTGCCAGGGGTGGAGGCTGATTGTATTTTAGCCATGAGACATCTCCATCGGAGCAGAAACAATAAACAATAAACAATAAACACACTTCAGAATTGTGAGTGCAGTCTGTTTATTGTTTATTGTTCTTTGCTTATTCATACGTGAAGTATTCTGTCGATTTTTTCTTTGACGCTGTTACCGTTATTGCCGGTATATTGTACCGTATCAAGCCCGACCCGCAGAAGTCCCATGGCCGTGATAAACGTGTGGTCGCTGACCGCGCCGGTCGTGTCCGTGATGCCGACGACCTGCTCGGGGTGGATATGCTGCACCACCGGTTTGCGCGTAAATGGCAGGTGGGTGTACCAATCGCTGTCGTGCAGACGATCCATCAGCATGTCCAGGCTGGAACCGCCACCGCAGAGCAGCAGCCGGTGCGGCAGGTGGTCGAGCTTGGTGAATTCGCCGAGCGCCAGTTCCACACCGCTCATCCAGACATCGAGCGTCTTTTTCAGCGCGCTCTCCACGGCCGGCACCTGTCGCTGAGCGACCTTGTGCTCAGCCAGGCCGACCTTGAGTTTTTCGGCCAGATCGAATTCCACGCTTAAGGAGCGCTCGATACTGCGGGTGTAAGCCCGGCCGCCGATACCGAACATCTTGGTACCCTGTACGCCACCATCGTTGATGACGGCGATATCGGTCGTGCCGCCGCCGACATCCATCAGTACGGCGCTCATGGTGTTGCTCTGGTCGTCACCGATGACGCTGCGGGCTACCGCGAACGGCTCAGCTGCTACGGCGATCAGTTCCAGGTCGAGCTGCTCGGCCACCCGCTCCAGCGCACCGATGTGCACCAGCGGCGCAAAGGCAGTATACAGCTGCACCACCACGTCGCGTCCCTGGAAACCGATGGGATTCGTCACCTGGTAACCGTCGATTTCGATGCCGACCAGCGCACTGTTCACCAGCCGCACGTCGATGTTCTTGCCGCCCAGCTCCCAGGCCAGTTCCTTCTTTGCCTTGGCTTCGGCGCGTTCCTGCACCAGTTTGATAATCCGCTCGACTTCCGGCATATCGAGCGCTTTGTTGGGAGCTTTGCGAGCCACCCGCACCGTCGTCGTCGTGCCCTTCACCAGCTCGCCGGCGATGCCGATGATAGCCCCGCGCGCACTGACACCGGCCTGTTTTTCAGCCTCATTGAGCGCCGCATCGCAATTTTCCACCACCGCACCGATGTCGGCCACCGCGCCGGCCTGCATGTCGGCCAGCCCCTGGTGCGCCCGGCCCACGCCGATGATATCGATGCCATCGTCGTGCACCCGGCCGATCAGCGCCTTCACGTATTCGGTACCGATATCAAGACCGACCAGATAGCGTGTCGTGTCCTCGCCGCCTTTGGCAGGAATCCGGGCCTTCGCCGCGTCTTTCAGACCCTTGAACTTATCGAGCATATGCTTTGTATTTTAGCATAAGTAATCTCTGGCCAGCACGTCTTTTGGCCCGTTTTGCGCGCGTGTTCAGCGCCAGAGTTCGTTGGGATGGCCATCCTGGGCTGCCCCGAAGACCGTCCGGCCGATCACCGGCACACTGGCCGCTTGCAGTTCCTGCCGGCGCACAGGCGTCAGCAGCGCGCTGTCCGCCAATCTCTCCGGTGCCGGCTCCGTGCCGATATCATATGTGTTTTGGCCGCCTTCCATGGGCATATGTTTCCTTTCGGTTATACAATTTCTAGAAGTAAAGTATAGCAAAACTGTGATATTTGTCACAACCGCGCCCCAGCAATCATATATTTACAGAGATATACAAAAATGGTATAATCAGCTTATGACTTCGCACGAAGGCTCCCAACAGCCCCTCTCCGCCGAAGACCAACTACTCGACCTACTGCCGTTGGTTGCAGAAAATTTTACTCCTCAGCTTGGTTACCGGTTCGAGCTCACAAGCATTGCCTTGAGTAACCTTCCCCTGGCAACTGACTCTAAAGCTGCCTTCGCCAATCTGGCTGGCCACGCTATCCAAGATGACGCGACATTTGTGTATACCTATAACGTCCTAGATGACACGGTTGACATCGAATCCATCAAATTAGCACTTGAAACCCGCATAGAATACGAAGGGAAAATAGCGGCAGACAGTGTTTACTTGCAGCGCTACCACGATGGGTTCGTGTCGTCATTGGGGCTGAGAGACCAGACTATCGCAGACATACCACAGTGGCCCATGGCTCTCCCGGAAGCTTCCGTGAAATCACTGTTGCACCCCGTCGGCCTGTACAGTATTGGTGGCGGTGACATACAGGCCAGGACCGCTGACATATTGAGCCAGGCAAAACACTGGGCAGCTCGCGAACAGCAAATGATTCCCCTGCCCACCGAGGATCCGGATTGGCAGCACCAGATGATAGTCGCCCGAAAGCGCGGTGTCATTCCCGTGCCCGGCAAAGAGCGCCCGCTTTATAGCGAGGACTACGAAGTTGTATTCCAAACGATTTCTCAGCACAACTCGGACGAGCATATGCGACACGTGAGCGAGGTGACCTTGCTAACTCGCAACAATGATGTGAACGAGAGGACGTTCTCGCTTATCGAGACTGAGTACGACAGATATGATCACCCCTTTGTCATAGGCCTTCCCGAAGCCTCGCACATTCAAGAGACTTCCCAGGAACCAACGCAGAGCGACATCGCCGCTTACGTCAAACTGCTCCAGGATTTTGCCGCTTAGACCTACTGCAGGACAGCTTTGATTCGGCGGATGCCTGCCGAGCTGGATTCTTCTTTGGTGATTTTGAAGCGCTTGCGGACTGGTGAGCCTGTCGAATCCACGCCTTCTTTCAGCTGCGCGGTGTGGTCCACGTGCGGGCCGCCGCAGATTTCAAAGCTGAACGGTTTTTCTTCGCCGTCGGCGATCATTTTATAGACTTTGACGGTGTCGCCGTAGCGATCGCCGAAGGCGCCGAGCGCGCCCAGCTCTTCGCGCGCCACTCTGGTTGGGTACTCCTGCCAGCTGACTTTCAGGTCTTTGTCTATCTGCTCGTTCACTATATCTTCCACCTGTTTGATCTGTTCCGGCGTCATTTTTTCGGGGTGGCTGAAGTCGAACCGCAGCCGTTCCTCCGTGATGTTGCTGCCGTGCTGCACCACGTGATCGCCCAGAACCATCCGCAGCGCCTGGTACATCAGGTGCGTGGCCGTGTGGTATTTCCGGTGCATTTCGGTCTGGCCGCCCAGCCCGCCTTTGAACACACCCTTGGCCGCCGTCTGACTGCGCGCCCGCTGTTCCGCCATCTTGGCATCGAATTGCTCGTGCCAGTCTTTGTCCAGTTCAATGCCACGCTTGAATGCTTCCTCTACGCTGAGCTCCACCGGAAATCCGTAGGTGTCGTACAAAGTGAATAGTATTTCCCCGTGCGTTCTCTCTTGGCTCTTGACTCCTGACTCTTGACTCTGCTCAAAGAGCTTTTCGAGCTCTTTGAGCCCCTTTCGGAGGGTCTGGCGGAAGGCTTTTTCCTCTTTGACCATTATTTCGATGATTTTGTCGCGGTTTTTGGCCACCTCCGGGTAGTCGGCGTGGTACATATCGGCGATGACCGGCACCACTTGCTCCAGGAAATTCTGCTCCACGCCCAGGTCGAACGCAAAGCGCACTGCTCGGCGCACCAACCGGCGCATCACGTAGCCCTGCTCTTTGTTGCTTGGACTCACACCATCTACGGCCAGGAAGGTCGCGCCCCGCAGGTGGTCGGCAATCACGCGCATGCTGTTGGTGTGCGTTTCGTAACTTTTGCCGCTTATTCCTTGCAGTTTTTCTATGATGGGCCACAGCAGGCTGATTTTGAACACATCTGGGTCATCGAGCGCCGCAGCGGCGATGCGCTCCAGCCCGGCGCCCTGGTCTACGTTCTGCTTCGGCAGCTTCTCGAAGCCGCTTTCGCGCTTCACATATTCCATAAACACGTTGTTGCCGATTTCCATGAACCGGCCGCAGTCGCAGTTGGGGTGACACAGCTCGCCGTAAGTCTGCTTTTCGGCCTCGGTGTGTTCGCTATCATCAAAGCGGTAGAACATTTCGCTGTCTGGGCCGCCCGGCTCGCCCACCGGCATGTCGGCGATTTTGCCGCCGCGGCACCACCAGTTCTTGCTGGCGTCATAGTAGAAAATCCGTACGCCATCGGGCGTCCCGACTTTGTAGCCGTCCGCCTCGCTGCCGACTTCCACTTCGCCCGCGTCCACACCCTTTTCTTTGAATAATCGCTTCCAGATTTCGCCACTCTCGGTGTCTTTCGGTATGCCATTAGCCTCATCGCCCATGAAGCACGTCACGTAGAATTTGTTGATGTCGAGCCCCACGACGTCGATCATAAATTCGAACATCCACGGCAGCTGTTCGGCCTTGAAGTAGTCGCCCAGACTCCAGTTCCCCAGCATTTCGAAAAACGTGGTGTGTCGGTTGTCGCCCACTTCTTCGATATCTTGTGCGCGGAAGCTCGGCTGGCTATCGACCAGCCGCGTGCCGTCCGGGTGCGGCTCGCCCAGCAAATACGGCATGAGTTGCTGCATGCCGCTGCCGGTAAACAGCGTGGTCGGGTCGTTCGTAAGCACCAGCGGTGCCCGCGCGATCTGCGCATGCTGCTTCCCAGCAAAAAACTTCAAGTACGTGTTCCGAATATCCTGCGCGTTCATCTCTGTTAGTCTACCAGTTAGACGCTGTATCCGCCATATTGACAAATAACATAACAAATGGTAATTTTGTATTATTCGTCAGAGTGACGAAGCTGGGGTATTACCTCACGAACTTTAAGGAGTCGATATGGACGGCAATGATGGGATTGACCTCTTTAATGGCCTGTTTTTTGTGATGTTCATCCTACTATTTCTTGGTATCTACGGGATGGCAGAAAGCTGGTCTCACCCGGTGCTGTGGCAGGTGTTCACTGGGGTAGGTAGTTTCTTTTTCTTCGTGCTGCTACTCGTGGCACTGCTAGCGGCAATTGACTACGTTCTGGAAAACAGAGAAATAAAAAGACGTTATGCCAAGTAGCGCGCTCGCCGCCTCCGACTCAACGAACCCGGTGCCTTCTGATACAAGAATCTCAGAGATTTCATCTGAGCGGGAGGCATCAAGCCGCATGAGCGGATGAGTTTTAAAGATTTACGCGTCGAGCATTAGCTCCGCCCTAACCTTTCACCACTCTCCACCCCGCGGCTTTTTTCATACCCAGAAATCGAAAAACCGCACCCCTGTAGCCTCACCTTTGGGAGGTTGAACCTCCTAAAGTGATTTTCGCGTGGTGGCGCAGCGGGGCATAATTGACAAAAACACACGCTTATGCTAAAGTGTATCGGTCCGTCAGAGACATTGGGGAACCAATTCAAGCTTTAGGAGAGCCTTGGAACTCATCATCTTGTTCTGCTGTTTATCAGCCGCCACGCCGCTGTTTATCATCGTCATGCTCCGTCCGAGCATCGACCTGGAGACCGAAAGGTAAGTTTCAAGTTGACTGAACTAGCCAAAGCAGAAAAGCCGGAAGAGACTGATCGAGTACAGTCTGTACACGACCGCGCCTTGGGCGTAACCATCAGTCTCATCGTTGGTGTAGTCGCCGGAATAATCACGAACTGGCTGGCAAGTAATTCATCGAAGCCCCAGGATCACGTCGTAGTCGCGTGCGTCGTCGGCTGCTTGATTGCTGGCATAGCACTGATTGCGCTAGTAGATTCACCGAACGAAAACTGACGGACAAAATACCCTCCAAGTTCACCGAGGTCACGGTTTTTGAGCGTGATAGGGCCTTGGGGGGTCGCCTAAGCCGCATGGGCGGGATGATTGCTGGTCTGGTTGTATTACCGGATCTCCATCCCTTAATCTCCCGTGCGGCTATTTCTTTTATTAACAAAAAGGTGTCCGGCCGAACATGATTTGTTAAAGGTGGGGGAGATTATTTTTTAAATGACGATGCCGCCGCCGAGTACGCGGTCACCATCGTAAAAGACCGCCGACTGGCCAGGAGTCACCGCCCGGATTTCTTCGGTGAGCGTCACATTCAGGCCATTTAGAGGGCTGTCCTCTAAATATAGTTGGCAGTCGACGAGGGGGGCGCGGTAGCGGGTACGGACCTGGTAGGTTTTGCCGGGTTCAGGCGCCTCGTTAATCCAGTGCAGACTGGTCAGCTGCAGGTCTTTCCTCCAGAGGCGCGCGTCTTGCAGGTCGGTCGTCACATACACCTCGTTTTTGGCCATATCTTTGCCCACCACATAAAACGGCAGGCCGCCGCCCACGGCCAGGCCGTGACGCTGACCGATGGTGTAGAAGAGAGCGCCATCGTGCTCGCCCACCGTCGCCCCGTTCTGGTCGATGATTGCCCCGTGCTCCTGCGGCCCCAGCTCGTGCAGCAAGAAATCTTTGATACCGACCTTACCCACGAAGCAGATGCCCTGGCTGTCCTTTTTTGCGGCCGTTGCCAGCCCAAACTTCTGAGCCAACTCCCGCACATCGGCCTTGGTTTTGAAATCACCGATAGGCATCAGGCTGCGGCTCAGCGCCTGCTCGGTCACCCGGTACAAAAAGTACGTCTGGTCCTTCTCGGCGTTGGCAGCAGCGTGCAGCTCCGCCGCAGAGTCATGAGGCGTGAGATATGAGTCATGAAGCGGCTCTGCCGCCGAATCTCCTTGACTCTTGACTCTTGACTCCTGACTCTTCTTTATCTGGGCGTAGTGGCCGGTGGCGATTAAGTCGGCGCCATCAGCTAAAGCAGCATCCAGAAATAGCCGGAATTTCACCTCTTGGTTGCACATGATATCCGGGTTCGGGGTGATGCCCGCACGGTAGCCGTCCAGCATATAATCGACCACCTTTTGGCGGTACTCGGTTTCGAAATCGTACATCTTAAACGGTATGCCCAGCTGCACCGCCACCCGCTTGGCGTCCTGGTAGTCTTCCTTCCAGGGGCATTTCATGCCAGGCAGGTCCTGGCTCCAGTTTTTCATGTAGACGCCCGTGACGGCGTAACCCTGCTGTTTGAGCAGGGCAGCAGTGACCGACGAGTCAACGCCGCCGGACATTCCGACATATACTTTTTTAGTCATCAATCTATTATTTTAGCAAATCTCACCGTCCCTGTCATTCCAGCGAAACCTGCCTGCCGGTAGGCGGGGCTGGAATCTTAGTCTGATACCCGTCAGTCTCACACTAAACACCACCCCAAGTTTCCTCTTTCCTCTTTCTCCCTACTTTTGACTGCAAAAGTAGCAAAACTCCCCGGCCAGACTCCAGTCCCTCGGTCGGCAGTTGTGAAGCCTGACAACCCTCCGGAGAACTCGGTCGAGGTTCTCCCCTCGCTTCGCTCGCATTTCGCACCGTGCTCGGAGCAAGCTCCTGTGCGCGGTACTCATGAACAAACAACTCCTCCGGCTCTTTCGCTGTCGCTTAAGAGAAGT
>Ga0164242_10000676_pt1 | contig 41048 bp, 27 predicted proteins | sample OricomgcompostMG_FD_108783 | JGI IMG/M metagenome (GOLD analysis project Ga0164242, IMG submission 108783) | Miracle-Growth compost microbial communities from Emeryville, California, USA - Original compost - Miracle growth compost (MG) ... | reverse complement strand
TACCACTCAGGCGTGCACCCGCGCAACCGTTCCTCCAAATGCTCCAATATAGAATGTACTAACCATCCCTTCTACGAGCAGGCAATACGTAACAGCAAGCGGGACATCGCTTATCCCTAAGGACTGCGCTGAAACCTACAATGGTCAGGAATGCTGGAGCACCGAAGTCGTGAACATTAAAGCGAGCAACATTACACAGAGCACCACCAAGCCAGTGGCACACGCTATGCCCTTGAACAAAGTCTCACAGATCGGTTCCTCAACCAACCCTGAATACCAGCGGCTGATACTCGAGCTGCTCGAGAAGGCAAATGTTTTGCACAGGGAGCATATTAAGCCGAATTTGCTTCCGGGCCTGCTTGGGAACCCGCAGTGAAATGAAATGGAGGCGGTATCGAGAAAGTAGCGTAGCTCAAACTGGATTGGAGAACGAAATGAGACCTTCATTGCCAATGACTTATTTCAGGATGATTCATGTAGTTGTCAAACCTCACTAACTAGGATACCTTCATTTTGTGAAAACAAACGTGGGTAGTCGAGGCCTCCTATTGCATATTTATTTTCATGAGTGGATCTAGGATACTAGACACAACGACATTCCGCTGATTGCAGTTAGATATGTTATGTTACGAATAGGCATTACTCGACCAGTCGATCCTGGAAGCGTAGCCACTTCTCCAGTGACGAGTTATTATAGATCGGATAGTTTTGGCTCAAGCACTCTGGTACACCCACTGCTCCGACACCATCTACCTTGGGCCAAGAAAGTCACTAGATCCTCGATGAAGGAGAGCTCTCGGCGGTAGGGAGATCACTATAATCTGTAATTGGTGGCCAAAAGGGTCCTTCACAACATGTAAATGAGGTCAACAATGCCATATGGAAAGAAATAAGTCATTACACTTTGAACCTGGACATTGTCGCTAGTACATACATTCGTAGGTACTAGGTAGTTAGCAAGACAAGTAGTAACAACCCGAAAGCGAGACCAAACAACCGTCACATCCTCAACGGAAGCGCGATCCACACGAAAGCAGACCTAATGAGCAAATTTCCAAGTCACATTCTCCCACCCCTTCCGCCTCGAAAGTACCACTGGTCCACCTTCAAACCCAGCTGCCGGCTTGGCTGCCTCACCCATCTTGGAGTCCACCATCCGGATTCTATCTTCGCGTAACCCCACTATCTCGAATCCCATCGCTAGTGCCGCGACGAAGGCGATGTTCTCCCCGAAAGCAAACTTCCTACCGGGACACAGGTGCCTCCCACCGCCAAAGGGCACGAACGCGGCCTTGCGCAGGCGATCGGCCCCCTTGCCCTTATCGCCACTATCGGCTGCGCTGGTGGTGGAACCGGGGGAGGGCATGAAGCGACGCGCGTTGAAGACTTCGGCATCGTGGCCCCATATGAGCGGATGCCGGTGTACTACTTTTGCAGGCATCATTACAGTGGTACCGGCGCGCAGGAGATAGGAGTGACCTTCGCCGTCACTGATAGTTGTGTCCTCACGCGCGTGCCGGAAGGTGATGATTTGGCTTGTTAGGCGCACAGACTCGCGAAAGCAACTCGCCAGGAGCGGACAGCTGGACTCGAGGCGTGCCAACCGGAGGGTGATCTCGGAGGCGCTGCCGTCGGTTGGTGGGTGGTGAATATTTAACGCGCTGGTGATCTCCGCTCGGAGGTCTCGGACGAGGTCCCGGCGCAGCCAGATGTTGGCAACGTACCAGAAGAGGGTAGGAATCGTGTTGCTGGTCGCGGCGAGCATGATAGAGACTTCGTTCTTGGAAAGCTCGTCAACTGGGACGCCGTATTGGCGGATGAGTTTGGTGCGATTTCGCACGAAGTCGCTAGTTTCTGGGTCTTGGTCGTGTTTCGCTCGGTAATACGGCTCTAAGGCGTCAGAGACCTTCTTGCGGGCGAAGTACGCTGTGCGAGCGAGGATCGAGGGAAGAATTCCCAACATAAGAGGCCCCATAGATCCTTCGAAGTCCCTAATATAAGTGTTAGCCAACTTGGAGCCCATCATGGTGGTTCCTGGTCTCCTAATCAACTACCATTGTGCGTCTATCACACCGAGGTCCTCGCCGTACGGGTTGTGTTTATGTCCAAATAAGCCCTCCGCCGTGGCTAAGCTCATCACCTGCCTAAGCCACATGTAGATGTTCGGGATATTTAGTCCGTCGTCACCGACAGCGTTTAGAGTGTCGGCAACGCTATTCAATGTGGACAATGTTAACTCGTTTAGAGAGTCACCAGATAGGGTAGCTGTGAATACGCGCGCCATTGGACTAGACATGGACTCGTGTACTCCGTCCCTACCAAGCATCCGGTCGAGGGTTGCCTGTGTTATCCCGAATAGCCGCGGAATGAAGTTGACAGTGAAGGACTGGGCGTCCATATTTTTGGAACGCATGGCAGATTGCTGCAGCGGTGCCGAGAAGATGACGTACAACTTCATATTCAAGATTGGTAGCGTAGCTATTGCGAGATTTGTCTCTTCGCTGGACACCTGTTAGTATCTCCAACCCTCGGCCAGTCTGGTATATGGCAACTAACAAGAGGCAACTGAAGTAGGTCACTCGGCTCGTCATTAAGCTTAGGAGGTGACCAACCAGTGGGATCCGGGGCTTGAGCAGCGGAGGCTCACGTGGATCCAGGCGCGGATTCGAAAGTCGAAGGAAGAGGACGCCAAGAATCACTGCTGCAATACAAGCAACATACCGAACCTGCTGCAGTGCTAGGAAATCGTACGAAAAAAGCATAGTCCTCAGAGTGCAGCAGATTGCCGCCTTAAAATACGTTTGGTGGGCAATATGCAGAAAGCGCGTTCACTCCTTCTATCTCGTGCCAGGGATGGCTTTTTTGTCCCCCGCAAAACTGCAAGTAATCACGAGGGGACATACGGCGGATGAGTCCATTTAAGACAAAACCACCAAACAATGCAAAGGACATGATTGCCAGTTTTGCGGACTTCCAGGCTCCCAACAGTAATACGGGTGTTAGTATTGTACTGTTTGGCTTGGTATTGTTCTCTTGACTAACGGTTGTTGCCGAATCCGTCATTTCAGGGAGCAACGCGAGTCAAAGGAGTAGCCAACGGCACGCTATACGCGCCGTCGTTATCGGCCGCATCTAGGCCCCGTAATTGTTGCCGGGTTGAATGATGCAGGGGCGGGTATGTCTTGTTCTTAAGGCTGAAGCAAGAGCCCGGCCTCTTTTCCACCCGCATACCAACAATGGGATCGGAAGGGCTTCGCTACAGTGTCGGTTTCGATTGCCCGTGCACGCAAGGGGCAGGGGTTGTATTCCGGACAGTGCGAAATTTCAATACCAGGCTCTGGGCAAATTTAATAGATAGGATAGAGTAGGGCACAAACCATCCCGCTCGTTATGTTTGAGAAACTCGAATAGGGAGCCGGCAGTAACGATTCCTCCTGCTGCCTGGATAAGTGAAAGGATGAAGGAAATGGGGCGCGAGGTTGACTCTTGACCTCAGCTTCTTCAGCTCGCTAACCCCAGTCACGTACATTAATTATCGCCCCTTAAAATGTGACGCGAGTGAGAGAGACCCCCACTTTCCAACAGCCACTTCTCCTTTGGGCAGCCTGTGTAACCACCAAACCAATCACGATTGTTGCTTCTCGCTTCCGTCCCTTGGCTTCTGCTCAGCCGCAGCGGTTACTGGAACACGCCAAAGCGTCAAGGCTCGGGCAAAAGCCCATGCTCACTCGCTTCTCCCTCACTTCTCGTCCCCAGCCCACCATCAACAATTTGACCTGGCATCGAATACGGAATACCATTGAGAAAAACAGAGAAATGGCCTCCACAAACACGTCGCAAATTCGGCTCGACGCGGGACCTCTGGAACAGCTTAACGCGGAGCAGAAGGCCTTACTCGACACAGTTGATAGCCTGAGAGACCTGGGTGTTGATAAATACGTGGAGATCCCTCAGATCATTGTCGTTGGCGATCAGTCCTCGGGCAAGAGCTCTGTTCTCCAGGCCATCTCCCGAGTCCGCTTCCCCACTAGGGGTGGACTCTGTACTCGATTTGCTACCGAGTTGATTCTCCGGTCAGCACCCCGAGTCAAGATCAGCGTGAGCGTGTCACCGTCATCCGACGACAGCTCTACGTCTGACAACAGCTCTACGTCCGACACCAACCAATCCCAGAACCTCCCCTTCAACGAGACAGCTTTCAGTAGAGATGCTCTCCCGGAGATTATTGAACGAGCTAAAATCCACATGGGCATCAGGGAAGACTCGCCCAGCAGTTTCTCCAAAGACATCCTCCGCGTTCAAATCTGGGGTCCCGAGCTCCAATCTCTCACCCTCGTTGATCTCCCCGGTTTCTTCCAATCCGAGACATCAGAGCAATCGGCAGCGGGTATCTCTATTGTGGATGATCTCGTCGAAAGATATATGAGACAGTCAAAGAGTATCATCCTTGCCGTCGTCTCTGCCAGAAGTTCCTTTGCAGTACAGAAAGTAATTGCACAAGCTAAGCGATGCGACCCGCTTAGAGAGCGAACGCTTGGCATTATCACAAAGCCGGACTTGTTGCTCTCTGGCTCAGACGACGAGCGCCGGTACGTACAAGTGGGTCAGAATGAAGAGCCCGCAAACATCCTCAAGTTAGGATGGCATGTACTCCGAAACAGGGGTGAGAACGAGGCAAATATCTCAGATGATGCGCGGGACACGAAGGAGGCTGAGTTATTCCGCTCTGGAGTCTGGTCAAGGCTCTATGCAAAGGACAAGGGCGTTGACCAGCTCCGGAAGAAGCTGAGCAAGGTTCTGGTCAATCACATCAAGCGAAGTCTAGATGATCTAATCTCAGACATTGAGAGACACTTAACCCTGAAGAGTGAAACTTTGGCTCGTCTCGGTAATCCGCGGTCAAATCCAGCGGACCTCAGAACCTACCTCCACGACATCGCCTCGGCATTCCAGGAATTGACCCAGGACGCCGTTCGTGGAGACTATAACGACAAGTTCTTTGGCGGCCTTTACCGTGAGGCTGATCTTGCTACCGTGGTGGACATCCGCAAGCTTCGGGCGACTCTCAGAAATCTGAATCGAGCATTCGATGCTGTGTTGGCCATCAAAGGCGCGAGTCGTAAAATCCAGTGGCCCGGTGATGAGGATGCTAGCGTTGCCGACGAAGATTTTCCTGAATTTCTCCAGCCCTTCATTGAGCTATACGACGACGTCAAGGATCCCACTCCGGTGGCAATCGAGGATCTTCTTGATGAGCTTGAGCGTCTTGCGTCGGATAACCAAGGTGTCGAATTTCCCGGTTGGCCAAATGGAGATCTTGCCCGAATGCTCTTCCGACGACAGGCTGAGCCATGGAGAGGCATTGCGCAGAACCATATTGATCTAGTCCTCGACGTCACCAAGAGCTTCGTCGAAGCTGTCATGCAGCACATTGTGGGGAGCGATAGTAAGACGCGAAACGCGGTCTTGGTCCACTTTGTTGATCCTTTCTTCGATGCCAAGCGAACGGTCTTGAAGGACAAACTTGATGAGTTGCTTCGACCGTACAACTCAAAGTATGCCCTGCCGTTAGAGTCTCACTTCCGCTCGAAACTCTCAAGCATGGCGGTCGACCAGCTCGCAACCCGTGTTAAAGAAACCCTCCGGCGCGAGCACCCAGAAGCGTTCACCCAAAGTTCCGGGTCGAGGGTGACCGACTTGGTTATCAGGGAGGCAATCCTCGATGAACCAGAGAGCGATATAAGCGAGTTCGGAACGGAGAAGGTAGTTGATATCATGACTACATACTACGAGGTTTGTTTCAAAGTGCCACCACTTCTAGGTTATGGACGAGGCAATAAAACACCCGTGCTAACATATGTGGCCAGATGTCTTTGAGAACATTTACCGAGAACGTCATCGCCCTCGCGATCGAGAACTGCTTGATATGTGATATTGATAAGATTTTGAGCCCACGCGAGGTGGAGCAGATGGATGAAGCTCAACTAAAGCAGCTAGCTGCCGAATCGGACGACGTCTCTACTTTCAGGGAGGAGCTGGAGCATCAAGTCCGAGACTTGAGAGCCGGTTTGCAGATGTGTCAAAAGTACAAGGAGAGAAAAGCTACCCGTATGTTGACGCCCCTGCGACGCCAAGAATCGAAAGATACTGACAGCTTATTTATAGTCCTGCCCACCAGCCTATCCAGGTCGAGTAGCGGCCCATTATCTACCCAATCTGTTTCTAGGGCCCGATCTGGTGAGTAGGTCTGACCCCGCTCTCAGACAGCACACCCTAACGAACCTGATTCCAATTAGTAACTCCTGCTAGGACACCTCAAGTAACAGTTCAGGCGACTCAGGCTTCGTCGTCGGGAATTTCTCGATCCGCAAGTGAGGAGCCAAGCAGAAGCACAGCCGCAACACCAGCCCAAGGCACAGTCGCTGCACCAACCCCCGCCACTGCCAACCCGCCAGCTGCCCAACGTCCAATTCCCCCGACATCTACAAGCTCAACCTCCCCGTTCGGTTCATTGCCGACAAGCACTCCGAGCCCCCTAGGCGGCGTGGCACCCGCCGCCGTTGCCGCCACGGATCCACCGGCTACTGGGGGCAACTTCGGCACCCCGACACCTGCCCGCGCCACGAGCATATCTAGTAACCCCGCGCCGCATTCCGGTTCCCCGTTCGGCCGCCCCGCCTTCGGCACTCTGCCTGCGACTTCGACCTCCCCCTTCGGCGCTCCACCTGCAACTTCGACCACCACCTTTGGCGCTCCGCCCGCACCTTTGTTCGGCGATGCGCCTGCACCTTCGACCTCCGCGTTCGGCACTCCGCAAGCGCGTTCGGGCGGCGGCTTCGGTGGCTTAACAGCGCCCACCCCCGCCGCGAATGGCAATACACCAGGCACCCAGAGCGCTTTCGGTACTATTGGGAGTTTCGGCACTCTCGGGAATGTCGGCAGTTCGGGCTTTGGTTCCCTACTTGTAAGAAACTCAGGGAACACCTTCGGTTCGCAAAAGCCTCCATCATCAGATGCCACTCCCGCTGGACCGGGTACGTCATCCTCCGGAGCCTAGGCTGAAACCGCCATTTTGCTGATCGCCTTTTGGGGCCTTAGGCTTCTCGACATCACAACCGCCTCGAACAGGGGATGGAACGGGTCATCTATGGTACGTGGGCATGGCCTTTGTCCCTACCCATGCCGGATCCCCACCTCCTCATATGAAGTTTATCGCCACTACTGTCAATTATACGGAAGAATTTAAGATCCCGAAGTGTTATCAACGGTCATCGCCGGAAGAGATGAGGCTGAAGGCGAAATGTTTGCCCGCCACGACTTCGGGGTTTGGCTCTCAGGAATGCAACGACCACTAGCCAACCAGGGCCTCTGTTGGGCGTATATTATAATATATACTGCGTATGGCTAGTTTTTGCGTATATCTGAAGCAAACGTAGGTCGTCCTCAGACGTTCTGGCCCCGAGCATGATGGCAAACGGAATTTCAAGCTCTGTAGCCGACGTGGAATGCACTTCAACGTACCTGTTACATCAACGCTTGTAATATATGTACTTATGTAGTTTGGTTTGCGTCGTAATTAATAGGTAGCCCTTTCCACATTTCCTTGACCTGGTCCCCGGCTTCCATTACGTCCCTTGGCGTTGATTCCCTAGAACGCTTGGGCAACAACGGTGTCCAGTAATCCTTCACGCTAAATCAGCTAGAGTAGTCTCTTGGTTTAACCTTCAATGTATCGCGCGACGTGGGCACAATCTACCATTGGCGCCCTAGAGGTGATGACCGTCACATACGTCGTCAGTATCGTAATCACCTACGTCTTCTAGTGGCTAAAGCTTGAAACCGCGACATTTGTCCGTCTCACGTAGATGACACCCGACAGTGGACAATATTCGAGTCTCTTAGTACGGATGTCACTAACGACGTTTTGCATCCGGAATAGGCGTGCTCGCTCAACATTGCCCGGTAAGGATTGTCAGGACGGTGGTGTCCTTGTGATACCGCAATTTGACATGGAAGAGGCAAATTCCGATACACATGTACTCTCAACACCTCGATTGGAGATTATCTCAAGAAACACGCAGTCATTGTTGCTGAACCAATTGCACCAGATATGGACAGGGCCGCCCCCGTTCACTCCAGCTGGCGACGAAAGATGATCCGTCGAACGTTATCACAGAACGGGATGCCTCGCTGCACATGAAGAGGTTCTAGCCGCTGATATGTCCTTCAAGAGCCTCACTAGTCGTTGTGCATACGATTGCTTGGAGCTCTAGTGAATGATTCATGTCTCAAACGCAGGGTCTACCGCGCGCATTGCCCCTAAAAGTGCAATCGCAACCACCGGATAGGACATGATCTTGTCATGAACTCCATACTTCAGGACTTCTTGTCTAATCAAACCCTTCTCCGTCGGCCATTCGATGAACCATCCGCCTTCGCCAAGTTGGACTTTCGTCTTCTCCTTGTCTTAGGCGAGAGTGTCATACGACAAGTCGTCCGAGGTACTCGCATTCACGGCGTGCCAGAAAAGAGCATCTGCGTGACTAAGTGGGGTATCTGGGTCATCCTCCGCATGAATAAGGGTGATATGATACCGGTCGGCCTTCTGAATAAAGTTTCGTATTCAATCTTGGCTGCGCCACGTGCTCTGAAGATGCCGCGTGAAATATCGGAATAATGGTGGAATCGAGACTAAAGGTGATAGAACTGGAATGACACCACCGATACGGTAGGTAGATGTTAAAGTTGCCACATCTAAGAAGGAGGCTGTGATCACAAAGTCCAGCACAGGAGACGGACGGAGTTTGTGTTGCTAGATTATCTGCTAGTGCGACGGCGACCGCCGAGCCTAGGGACTGTCCAAATATGACGATGCACTCCGGCGCAATGCCTGCCACTGTTGTGGCCCACTTAAAGACTGCTATAGCATCTTGAATTATTCACGGCTCTGTGGGGTGGCGGTGGAGAGACCATAACCCCTGTAGTCGAAAGTCAAGATGTGGATGTTATGAGGCGCTCCGGAGTATAAAGCGCGGTAGCTTTCAGGCCGCCAACCTGAGGCAAGTGTCCCCGACGTCCCATAAAAATATAGGATTAACCTCGCCTCCGAGTCATCTCGAAGCAAACTGAAGTTCAGACTCTCCGTAAAGTCAACCCCTCGCTCGTGCCTCAGGAGGTCGTCACTGTTTCGCCGATAGGCGCCAATAGCGAGGACATGCCATGCATGAAAGCGAACACCGTCGTTGGTATCGATATGAAAGAGGTTGACCTGATTATGACTGAATCCGAACTGTTCAGGCACATCCAGGTCTTTGAACCAAGTCAGGGTGACGCGATGGAGGTAAATAGCGTGTGCTTGGAGTGAGGGCACTGTGAACATCGCGCTGAGAATGCCAAAGTATAGTACTGCAGGGGCACCAATGGTCACCAAAATCGTAAATAGAGTAGATCTCAAGGCCGACATTTTGCTCCCATCTTCCCTGCCCACTGTGGTTAGTTGACCAAGAATGCTGGGGAGCTTCATGATTACGCAGTGGTCCGGGCCGGTGATCTATCAAGACGGCTGGCTGAACAACGCTCAAGCCAAAACAGTGATCTAAGAATACGACTTTACTTAGGCCCTTCACGGCCGGTATCCTTGTTTTAATGCGGGACTGGGATTTCAAGGAGAGGGAGTCAATATTTCTAGTCTCATTCAACACTACTTAAACCGGAGCGGCCGATTAAAGCAGAGATAGACGTCATAGTCATCATGAAGCAGCATCACACAATGAGCTTAATCTACGGCCATGGTTTAGTTATCTTTCAAGCGCTCATATTCCTATAGTAGCATCCCCAAAAAAAATAATTCCGGAGCCCTAGGTGCACGCAGTGCATGTCACACACTCCATAAACTGGGCAGAGTGGCCATAATCAGTCCCGCCATGGTTATACAGGTCATCATAGCCGGGATTCTGCAAGAAAAGATCCCCATGGGCAGTGCACCCGGTACTCGAAGATCTACCAACCATCGAGATCAGTTTCCGAACGTATACGACACCCTTGTCATCTGTAACATCAAGGGGAGAAAACTCACGTAGTCAGCCTGCACAGCGCACCAGCGTCAGGCCCAATGGAACCCACGCTCTTGAAGTAGGGTTCCGGCAACTTCTTGCAGGTGCCGTCTAGGGCAAATGTAACGACACCGCAGGTGTTGGTCCATCCGGAACCGGTGCACATGTAGACCTTAACCAAGTGGCACAAGATTAGCCAACCGCTAGTTGGGATGACTGGAGCTGGAGCCGGGTACATACATTCCCGGGAGTCCGCTTGAGGAGACCCGCAGCTGGGTCAGACGGAGAGGTGTTCATTCGGCGTTGGACCTCAACGCTGCTGATGGGAGTCCAGCCCGCTGGGAGAGGCTCCGGACCGGGGGTGGGCGCGGCCATCACAGAGGAGAATAGGGGAAGGAGGGGGAGAGCAAGGGCAAGAACGGACTTCATCTTGATGGTAGTTGTGGTATTAGAATTGTTAGATTTAGATTGGTGTCGAGGTTGATTCGAAAGTCAGAACTCAATACTAGCAGCGAGAGTCTCAGCCTTTATACTCGAGAGTGATCCCCTCTACTAATGAGGGCAATGGCCGATAACCGAGATCATCATTACATCTTCGCAACTGTTTTGCGCACCAAAGGTGGCTTAGTTAACTCATGTGTACGGGTCCGTTCCAGTGTAATTACTTCTCAACCCAACTAGAGCAAGGTGTAGGCCATCGGGAGAGAGAGCGACCCACCCATACGAGGGAGCAACAAGATCGCCTCAGCTATACGAGCCGAGCACGTAGGTTGCGCAGATCAATAATTGACTACGCAATGGAACATCACCCCAATTGTTGTTTCTCTCTTCACCCGCACTAACCCCTCGCCGCTTCCCCAATACCACCTCTCCAGGCGCCGTCAGCATGTCAGCAACTTGCATGTCGCCGCTACACAGCGAACTTGATTTGTCCATTTCCTAGTCCCGACTCGCCGATGATCCATTCGCTAGTCCTCAAAAGTCAATAATCTGAGGTAAGCCAAGTCCTCATTCAGAACACCGCTGCCAATATCCTGGTTGCTGAACTAAGCAACCAAGGCAACCCACAAGCCCTGGCAGCGAATGCCGCCACGAATCGGTGGACAGCCGTGACTTTAATAGGGAAGCAGAGTGACCCAATGATATGCCATCTACCGTGCAAATGATCGAGGTCTGCAGACCGTACCTTAGCCTGGATCTCTAAGCCACGCCGCTTCTTGAAGTTGTCATCTCTCGTAGCAAGTCAGTGGAGTTGTTGGTGCGACGGGGGGGATCTTGACCGGCTCTCCAAACCCGGCCCGCAAATGTGGACAGGGACAGCTACAGCTTGAATGCCCATAGGCCATGACCTAGGTAAACTTAGCTTGTTCTTACTCGTTATCGTTCTTGTTGTTCGGCCAACTATGAGCAAAGGATCCGAACCAGAATTTGGGCCAATATGGTAACAATCGGGACTCAACTTCGACGATTCGACAATAACTCGATTTATACGCTTACTCTATTACTAATTTGTCGGGCCTAGGGCACATATAAAAGCACCATCTAATCATGCCTTTTCTTTTCTCAGCATGTCACCTCCGAAACGTACAATACTGTGTAGCAGAATGGACATATTAAGGCGTATACCGACCCACATCACCTCCACCACCCGGCCATGACCCTGTGAAACCATTCTGGGTCACGACGTTCGTCCCATCTGCAAGGCGTAGGATGGTCGCAGCATCCTTGGAGCACAGCCCGAAAGCCTGTAGGTTCGTCGGTGTCTGTGTGATCCAGTGCATGTATTCTAGAGGGTGTAGCAGAGTCAGCGAAGTTCAAAAAAAGAGGTTACGAAAAACCAAAAAAAAAAAGAAGGCAGAGAGAACAACTAGGGAAGTTCTTACGCTGGCATTGAAACTGCCCGGCGCAGTCTTGATACCTGGGCCCGCTGAAGAAGGCCCACGACGCGGATGCGTAAGTGTAGATGTTGGACCCGTCCTGTATGTAGTTTGCGAATCCCATCCTACACCTCTTGTCCCCGCCTCCACACCACGAAAAGTCCGGGTCCCCCCACCCCGTCACGTCCGCTTTCCAAGGCGCCGGTGGGGTCTGCTCGGCGTTGTCGCCCTGATCGTAATTGGTTTCGGTCTGGAGCATAGAGACCATGACGTTCTCGGCACTGCGAAGGTTCAGCTGGTACAGCCACCAGTGCTCACTCCCCAGGGCGTGAAGCCAGGTGCCTTTCGTGGACTCAACTAGCGCCCCGCCCTTGGCCGCGATGCTTGATCCCCCATCGAAGTCCTCGGTGATGTGGTCGGCCACCCAATTCCACACGTTCTCGACGTACGCCGACGATGCCTTAGTGAAGTGCATCCCCAGGAAGGCTGCTTGGCACTCGTTGCTGGAGTCCCGGCAGTTGTTCGTGAGTGCCGACGCGCCGCGCGTGCCGCCAACTGTGATGAGCGAGTTCCAGAGCGCAACATCGCCCGCCGAGGAGCCTGCCATATTAAACTGCACAATGATGGCGCCTGGGAGGATGTCGGAGACCGTGAAGCGCATGTCCTGGATCTGCGCGATTCCGATATCACCCTCCTTTCCGACAGAGATGACCGGCTTCGGGGCGGACGAATCTTTGAAGAAGTCGCCATTGCCCGTAATGGTCGCCCACGCCTCCCCGACGATCCGTGAGCCTTTCGGGATGAAGAGCGTGGAGTCAACTCGGTACTTGCCGAAGGGAAAGTAGGCGATCTTGTTGTTAGCGGCTGCGAATTCCAAGATATTGTTGAGGACGCCGGATTCATCTATAGTGTGGTCACCAAGAACTTTGTAGCCACCATTCTGAGTTGCGTCCTTCACGTTGATAAAGTCGCCGACAGGGTTATTGGCGTAGTTGGGCGCCGCCAGTGCTGGGAACTTTCCATTCGGTGCTAGAGCTACAGGACGAGCGTTGTTGGAGGTTGTCGCACCGTAAATGGGGTTTCGGCCAACTGTGTTTCCGTATGTGAAGGTATCAACATGTGACTGAGGACCAAGAACAGTATTTCCTGGTACTTGAGCAATGTCCGAGTTAGTATCCTTGCTAAGGTTCTCAATAAGAAATGACGGATAGACCGTCGTCTTAAACGTAACACCAGAGTTGATGGATTTGGCGTCGATCAAGGCAATCCAAGGGGAACCACCAGTATTTAGAACTCCGGTTCCGCAAGTGTCGAAGGTAGGAGCCATCAAGCTAATGATGTTTCCTCCAGAGATGAGCATTCCGACGGTATTCTGGAAGAAGTAGATGCTCTTGTAGAGGGCTTGCTGATGCCCATCATGCCAAATGCCGTTCTAGTCCGGATTTCTTAGCGTCTACGCAGTTGCGTTTAACAACAGAAATTTTGAGCAGACTTACCTGGCCACGTTCAACACGCACGTCGGCGAGGCCAAGGGTAGAACCTCTACCAAGGCGGATACCAGTGTGCCCTTTTCCATTAACAGAGGATGCCATGGTAATCTTGACATTCTGCGTCTGGGCCCCCTGCGCAACACCCCACCATAGAGCCGTGAACGCATTGCCTATTGCCAGTGTTAGCGCGCAGTCAATGCGTGGGGACAAGGCAACTCGAGTGGGTTGATCTTACTTCCCGGTATGCTCGTGGTGTCAAGAATCAGGTTCTTGAGACCGACGGCAAAGGAGAGCTCTCCAGCAACGTCTGTCGTCGGATCTTGGCCTGTACGGAATGGTTAGCTACATACGTCGTTATCTAATTGACAGAAGCATACCCGATATTAGGATCTGGTCACCGGAAAAGCCTGCAGCAGCCTTAATGATCGGAGGCTAACGAGGGACATGAGTTATTAGGTAGTTTCACCAGCACAGGCGAGGAGAAGCCCACATTGGTGGCATCACCCATGAGGATGGTGTCGGTGTTCATGCGAATAGTTTCACTAATTTCGTAGGTACCAGGGGGGATGTAAACTACCTAAGCGTTTGTATCAGCTTCAACACAATATTACTTAGTCCTTGGATACGAGCCTACCCTTGGCTGAGAGGCTAGCCACTTTCCATGGCGTTTATTACCATCAGTCCCAGCGTTGATAGCAGTCTGGATTGCGGCTCCGTCGCCAGGGTTCACGGACTTGAATACGGCGTAACTGTAGTCGGAATCGAGGTCCGGAGCGTAGCCGCGAGGGGATCCCGTATGATCCATGTTGGCATACCAGAAGCTGGTGGCACGTTTCGGCAGACTACTAGGCGCGTCATTGACACTACCTGGGGTTGGTACAGCAGATGCTGCACCTAGAAGGAGGGCAATGGCCGCCGTGAACTTGAACATGGCGCCGTTCTGCGGCGTAAGTGGTATAGGCTTGCGGCAGAGACTTCACAGAAGTGGTGAGTTCCTCGAGGTGGAAATGAAGAACTTACATATGGTCACATTTTGAGTCTTTGGTCATGCATTGCACCTGGTAATGAAGGTATCCACTTTGAAGGGGTAGGGTGAAGGTACTCTTTGCCATATTTGGCAGGACATGAGGACCACGGGCCAAAGAGTTGCTCTCGGCCCGACTCTGGGAGGTCACCTCAGCTCAGGTAAGCGACCTGTTCTGTTTAGAGGACGAGAATTTCCAAGTATGCGTGGGCATTACTGAGCAATTAATTCGTCTACCATCAGCTGATGGATGTGACCTAGACTGCCGGCGGACATGAATATCGGGGCCCCTTGAAGATGGAGGCACGTCGACGAGGGCCTAATGTAAGGGTGAACCCGTCCTACTACCTCAGAGTGGGAGGTCAGAGAGGCCAAATCTGCATTTTGAACCACCAAGTACCGATCTCAAGTCTAAAAGAGCATCTTATCGCGAAACTAGCCACTGTCCACATCCCCTACTATCTGTATGTAATTATGTAGAAACTCCCAAAAAGCAGTTGGCAATGACCTCGGCTTGGAATTTCTAGTGGGGCACTCCCCGCCGTTTATATCTTGTCTCACCCTGATAGCTATCCCCTGATTAATCTCTTGAACTCATTACCTGCACAGCTCGGATTGTCCGGGCAAATGCCGAAACCCTGTCCAAGGTAGACTTTTAGCGCGCCTTGCGGCCCGCCTCCAGCTGATGAGCTAGCTCCCGGTCTGTACACTATATTGTTGAACCGCTAGACCAGGCAGGGTCTTCGGTGCTACTGCGTGTAGCAACCTCGAAAATCACTGCAACCATGAAAATACCAACAAATTTGTAGCTGCGGCCAACCTTTTCTACTACTCATTTCTATTGTCTTGCAACACTTATCGTAAATCCAAGGAAGTGAGACTAGTTTTGAGAAAGTCCGCTCTGTCGGAAGAACCGAATGCCCGTCGTAGCACGAGCCTGCGCTCCTTACCTTAGGTCGTTAGTGTGAGGCGCCAAACAATTAAAATTCGTGCGCTAGAATCCGGGGACCTCCTCTTCCCCCATTCATACACCTTCGGTGGGTCGGTTGACATCATGGAAGCGACGGAAACTGACGCCTCCAGTATTGGCCTACTCAGTGCAGAGAAACAAGGCGAGATCGAGGAGATACTCAATAACCTGGAGTCCGAGATCGACTCAAACGAGCACCCCGGTAAGGCTCCCTCACAGTTATTTCCAAGCCTCTACTCTGATAGTGGTACCTATTACACACTTGCTAACATAGGAGCAGATTGTGAAGAATGGCTGAGACGACTTCTTTTTCACACTCGATCTTCTGCAGACGGGGATTTGAGTCCACTTTTTACTAGACGGGGCATACGTGTGCTTGGTCGCTACGCCTTCGAGAGTGGAGCCTCGAATAAACACCCGGCTGCGTTACGATGCCTCAACAACATCTTGGTCCGGGCCGTACCGACACGGCAGCTGTTTGTGGACGAAGGCTACCCTGGAAAGGTGGTGGAACTGATGAAGGTATTGCCGCTGAGACTTCCCCAAGGCATCCCTCGAGAGTGGTAGGTAACGTCATGACAGGCCGGCGACCCCGAGGACGAATTACCTACAGCTAGCCTTCTGCTATATTGCTCAGCCGAGACTAAAATAGATCTTACCTCGGATTTTGAGCACGGAAGCCTTGCCAGCACCATTAACCAGGTATGGCCGTTGAGAATGAGCCGCCCTTCGTAGTTTCACCACCGCTGACATCCTCCACAGAATATCTCGCGACACGCAAGAGCTGGCCCGCCGCCAAGCGATCCTGCATCGTCCTGCGCAGCAAGTCTCAAACTACTTTCTACGTTATCGGCCCGGTATGAAGCCGAAGCGCATCGCTTCCTCCCATCCCTCTACCCAATCTTGGACATGCTGGACGAAGCGCCGATCGCCTCACCACCGTTGCAGGCCCCTATTTCGTTGCTGATTGCCTGTATTGCCTCCCTACCTGTGCATAAGGTACAATCGTTTCCAGAGCTCGCTGTAGAAAAGTTGACGGACATACTTCGATTAGCCATCCCGGCGTATGCCCAACCTGGCTGGGAGAGAGAACTTATGCCACTCCTGCTAGTTCTACTCCGCGTCGCGCAATCCGAATCACATATAGCCCATTCACGGCTACGCGAGTATCTTCTGCCGACTACCCAAGACCGGACCGTGCCACTTGGTCAAGGTGACTCCCTGCCGCATATCCTCTTGAGGCTGGGTGCAACCTCAATGGAACCAGAGTTGCGAGAGCTTGTCCTATCCTTATTCTTTGAGCTATCCAATAACGACTCATCGCGGTTCGTGTCCAATGTCGGGTTTGGAAACGCTGCCGGCTTTCTCGCGTCTAGGGGCATCCAGGTCTCGCAGGACGATTTGGCCGAAGGCGAGGGTACCGGCGGAGAGCCAGATTTCAATCCTATCACTGGTCAGCTGCGAGACCTAGAACCCCAGCCCAACTTGCCTGAGATGACTACGGAAGAGAAGGAGCGCGAGGCAGAGAGACTCTTTGTCCTGTTTGAGAGGTTTGTTCTGCGATCTCCATTTCCTTTCCTCGCTAATTTGGACGTAGGTTGAGAGCGACTGGCGTTGTTAATGTTGAGAACCCTGTCGCTCGAACTGCAGATTCTAGCCGATTTGAGGAGCTCCCCGATGACGAGTCTGAAGGGTAGGTAACTAAGACATGTCCGTCATCCTAGCCAGTCTCTACGATCTTAAGCCGGGCATACTCCCCCGCTTCCTTTCTAGCGAGGACAAAATTGGCGGGAGCTACAAACGGTTGTCCTTTGCTTCTTGACCGCATTTGCCCCGAGAATTGCCGCAAGATTTGGCAGGATCTGTTTGACAGGGTAGCGGATTGCGAATACAGCCTTGCGATTCGAAATCTATGATAAAATTCTATTGAAATCAAAGCTCATCAAGAATTCCGGACGGCTCAAAATCTGCCATGAAGAGACTAGCCCGGCCCCTATCCTAAGGCCCTGCCCGGCGTTCTCTGTTGGTTCTACAGTAGCCGTCCCACAATAACTGGGTATCTAGTAGGTTCCATGACTGGTTCAACGTTCCAAGCCCAAGTAGTTTGTCTGGCCGTAAGTGTAAGGTGACTATAGGAGGTTGGTAGGCGTTGATCACCCTACGAAGACGGAGTATGGGGGAGACCGTCAAGGATTCTTTGGAGCCTGGTTATCTCCTTATTGATCAACTTCCGTTCCGCAGCCGGGTACCTTCCCACCACTGACCGTAACGCGGATAGCTTTTCGGGGATCCTGCCACCAAGCACGCCCTTCAGGCTGTATATCTGCCGGATAATATCATGGCTAGGGGCGGGAGCTCTAGTGATATGAGCGGCTTGGGGCATAACTTGTGTTGTGGATGTAAGGGAACTCGGTTTCGAAGTTCCAATTGGACCTGTGTCGAAAGGAAGATAGAATAAAGGCATCGGTCAGGCCATGTTGTTGCTGGACTTGTAAATCTAAGAAAGTAGGAGGTATAGTTTAGAAGGAGAAGGGAGGCTTTCTTATAGAAGTAGGGTGTGAGGGCGTCGAGGTAGCACAGGCGGTTATGCGACGCCGTTGATACATCTTTGGATTCATTTTTAGCAGGCTCCTTGGAGGGTATTTGCGACCCCCGGCAACACCTTGGTTATTTCGATAGTCGTACTTGAAGTCATCCAAAGACACTCGTATCACGTCAAGGCTTCGCCGGTGAGTAGCGGAAGCAGCGGACAGGGAGTAGGCGGCGGTAAGACCAGCCATGAATAACCTGCCCTCTACCTTATCTCCAAGTTAGAGCACGCAAGAACCAGTCTGGCATTCACAAGCTAGGCACAATTATAGTCGAAGAGAGAGTCCTCTATTATGCTGCACCCAGACTCCAGACCTAGGCGGAGCAAAATTCTCATAATCAGAGTCTATAGAGAGTCATGGCAGCAAGTAAACACGCACGTGCCGGCTATGCCGCAGATATGTCACCCAAAACCTCGGGCAGTAGCTATCCTCCTCGAACTCCCAAGCGGGTGTCATAAAACAAAAAGGCAAATGAAAAAAAAAGAGATCCGCGATAATTATCGGCAAGATCCAGCCCACACTTGCCAACCCTCTGGCAGGGGAATAGGAAAAAAAGGCGACAGGAAAAAGAACAAAGGAAGTAGTTTTCATACAACAGTTCGTTGGCAGGTATTAAACCAAACCAACTCCCCTTCTTTACCAGAAGCTACACCACCCGATGTAGTGCTGGCACAGATTCTCTAGTCTCGTCGCGTCCATAATCAACTTATTAACCTGGCTGATGACATCAAGCTCCTCCTCGGGCTTGAAGTCGCGGCCCGTCAGCTTTTGTGCCACGCGATCGAGCACCTCAAGGGCCCTCGCATTCTGCATCTCCGCCGGGTCTTGCTGCTGGTTGCTACCGGCGGCATTAGCGCCGTTGGCCATGCTGCCACCGCCACCACCACCACCGGCACCGCCGCCGTTAACGGGAGGCGCGAGCGACGAGTTGGTCCTGGCCCGCGACCTGCCTGGCGGGCCGCCGGCCATCCCATCAGCGCCACCCTGGGCCACCTGCGCGGCGAGAAACTCGGTGGGCGCCATATCGGAGTCGAGGATCGAGGCACGGCGGGCGCGGGGCCCCTGGGGGCCGGCTATGGCCTGTTCCCGTTCCGAGTTGAAGTTCGGCCCCATGGGACTTGCCGCGCTAGTAAGGCGCCAAGTCAATAGTGGGTCGTGGATGAACTGAGAAGATTAGAGTTAGCAACGAGAAAATATTTATCAATCTGAGGCGAGGTTAAAGCATACCGCTTCGAGAACGGCCATAACGCTCTCCTTATTGTCTCTCAGGACCCTCATGACCTGCTCACACGTGATGCGGAAGCTTCCCTCTATGTTGCTCACTTCCATGGCATACGTGAGCATGCGGGTCAGTCTAAACGGTACGCGTTCAGGGTACTTCTCGCGCTTCATCGCAACCTCGAAGCAGTCTCCGAAATCGATGTGGATGATCTTGCCGGTGATACGGTCGAGCATGAGATTCGAGGGGTGCCTGTCGCCGAGACCTAGGATGTAGCCGACCATGGACATAACGCCGAGCGACCGAGTGTAATTCGTTCGCCTGTCTAACCACGCCTCGGAACTCTTGCTCTTGAGCCACAAGACACGGTACAAGTCCTGACCAGTGGTGTTGTCCAGTGCATAACCGAACACCTCAACCTTCTGCATCAGTGTCAAATTATCGTAGTCTGGAGCCATCTGCAACATGATGCGGTGCTCGATGTTCAGCAGGATTTTACGGCTCTCGCGGTACTCCCTGATTAGGAAATGGATCGTGTCGCTGTTAGGCACCCATCCGAGGAGACCAGAATTCTGCGATAGCGGGATGGCCGGATAGCGTTGGATGTTCAAGTGCCTCTTGTAGCACTCTGAATCGTTGGCGAGGAGGGTGTTGCAGAGACCAAACAGCTGCATCACACGCTCGTCCTGACGGATGTCCTCGTGGCCCTTCAGTAAGAAGCTGTACGTGATACCGTCGCTGCCGTTAATGTTAAGCTCCCGAGGCCGTTGCTTCGAATTGATGACGCTCAACGTAGGCCCGAAGGACCTGGTGCATACTACCTCCTGGCCGCTCTTGTACGTCCCCGGAACGGCGAGGTTTAGATCCTTTGCAGCGAGTAACTTGGGAGAGCAATACGTCAGCTCCAGGCTAGTCATTTGCGGCAATTGCCGGGTGATGCGTCTGAAGACCTGGTAGTAGAGCTCCCAGGCTTGATTTAGGTCGTTGACGTCCTGGCTCAGCTCGTATTGCCTGCACCATTCCCGGGCCTCAGTAAGGTCGCGGCCGAATGTTTGGACAAACGAGACCTCGCGAAGCGTCTCCGGTCCTCTCTCAAGCTGCTCATGTAGAGGCTCCAGCGTTGAGAACATGCCATCGATGCTGTGGTCGCCAAAGTACAACCTCGATGCCTCCTCGAGGGCTTCATGCCAGAGCTCGTGCCACAGGACAGCGACGCGAATTAGTTCGTGACTGACAAGGTCGGCTTGCTCCATAAGCTTAGCACTGTGTTGCCGCATGCTGTCCATTATCTGACCGGCCGATTTCGACCGGCGGGTGCCTTCCCACGACTTCATGGCTACCGTGATCGGATAGACAAGGGCCTGGGGGTGTGCACGGCCGACATCTGCTAGGAGATTGTGCACAGATTGCTGGACCCGCCTATTAGGCTGGTTGATACGGGCAATGAGCTGTGGTATCACCTCGAGCCAGGTATCGATACTGACGCGTGAAAACCCTTCCGTCACGGCGGTGTTAACTTCCGAGCTCCCGCCATGGGAGAGCCAGAGGGATAGTAGGCGGAGTGTGTCCTGTAGAGAGCTGCCGGCAGAGAGGGCAATGGATTCGAAGAAGCCGCGAACCGCAGGGACGACGTGGTCAACAATAACAGCATGGTTAGCGCGTGCATCGTTGTCACTTCCTGACGTAAGGGACTGGACAACCTCAAAGTTTGCCAGAGCCCAGGAGTGCCAGGCCTTGTACCATTTGGGGTTGTATTGGGTTGCCTTCGAGTAGCAGCTGAGAATATCGTTGACGAATCGGTACTGCCAGTCCTCTTTATGAACGGCGATCATCCACTCGCCCTGTCGGAGGTAGCACTTGGCGAGAAGCTTCGTCTGCTCCGTCAGCACCTTTTGGGCCTGCGGGTTGAGCACCCCGTGGTCTATGCTGGGGAATCCATAGCCGTCCGGTACTTCAACGCCGTTGGGAGCATGGGCGCTGAGCTGCATCTTGGCAGCCTCGAGCCGGTTGGCCGTCTCACTCGTGAACTTGCGCAAGCAGTAGAGCGTCTTCTGGGCAATATGGGGGTTGTCCGTCTTGTTTGCCGGCTGCTGCCCCAGCTCCCACTGGAACTTCAACACTGAATACAGGACCTGCGGTGCAATACGGTCCACGCGCGTCCGCTCCCCTCCCCAATAAGGAATGGTGGTCTCGAAAGGCGCGTCGCTACCGATTAGCTGCTTTAAGGATTTCTCGGCCAGGCCCATCCGGCCAGATTTGCGGCAGAGGTTGGCAAACTTGGTCCACATGTGCATGTTCTCAGACGGCGCCATGACGAGTGATCGGAGGCGGAGCATCCGCTGCCAGACTTCCACGTTTCGCTGGCAACCCTTGAGCCTAGTTTCCCACGTCTTGCGCATCGTCCCCTGTTTGCGCTCGTCACACTGTTTGTAGATGATGATCTCCTCTAGCTCGGCGAGCATCTGGACACGGACGATGACTGTATATGCTCTAGTATAGGACTCGCTGACGAGAGCACTGAGCTCCGTATCGAGACCCTCTCGTGCCTGCTCGATGCAAGCTAGCGCCTCCCTAAACTGGTTGCGATGTAGGGCGAGGATGGCACCGAAGAAAGATCGATCCGGGGACTGACGTTTCATGGATTGTAGATAAGTGTCCATAGAATCCCATTTGCCGAGTCCCCACGCGGCGGTAGTGGCTAGCGGTGCGATCCGGCGTTGAAGCTCCGGTGCAGAATTCGCCCAGGTGTCACCAGTCAACTGCGCGAGAGAGTCCCACTCGCCGAGGGCATGGAGACAGCGCATCTTACCCATGACGATCTCGATCGGTACCGTTTGGTCTTTGGGGATCTCTTCTTCTCGCTTGGTGTAGAATGCCAAGGCTTCTTCCCAGCGCTCTAGCTTCTCGAACCACGTTTCGCGCAGCTGGATACCATCCTTATATAGCTGAGCCTTTCGCAGGATTCCGATAGCAGCGTCGGATTGTTGGAGTTGGTTATTAATTACGATGAGGGCCTCCACAGCCCCGCTGCTCTGATCTTGAAGGAACTCGAGCTCCTTATAGTGAAGTGCCTTGGCGTACGCATGACACCTCGCAGCTTCACGACCAAGAACCCGAATGTCAATCGGAAGCGCCTTGTCATCGTGTTCCATAAACTCGGCGAGGTTCAACAGCTGACCAAGTAGATCTGGGGTGACATTCTCCGATTTGATTGTATTTTCAATGTTGGCAATCAGCTCGTCCTGCGTGCATGTTAGGGACAGTAAGGGGTTTAGTGCAGATTTCTTATTACATACCTGGAACTGTTCGTAGAGCTCGCTCCAGCAAGATACGAAGGCTGAGTTGAACAGCTCACGGGCAAGCGGCGGGAAATTGCTGGCCAGGATTGCGCACGCTCGAAGGGCGTGGTTCGGGGACTCCGTAAGCAGAGTCGTGCTGAACTTACGGAACCATTCGTGCCAGTCATCTTTGGTTGACTTGCCCTTTGTCTCCCAGGCCTGTTTGAGGTGTATTGGGTTCATCTCGAGTTTCTTCGATGTAATGTCTACAAAGGTCCCATCATCTGCTTGGTCGATGAATCTGGTCGAGTCTGAGAGATCCTGCGGCAGGACCTCACCCTTCTGAAGCTTGGCAACAAGGAGCTCATAATTAGGGTGTTGGATTTGGCAATGGGCGAGGACCTTGTTAACCGTGGGCATGAAGTGAAGATAATCTTTGCCAAGTTGCCCGATCAGGGCGCACAGAGTGTCTAGTGCGGCCACGCGGAGGCTCACATCGCCACTGGCAATAACTCGGGTGAGGGGGTGGATGATCTTGGAGGCATAATCGTTGAGGTTGACCATTCTCGATATTTTACCGATCGCCTCAATGGCCGACTTTCGAAGGAAGGTGGGTTGACTCTGCCTTTCGAAGGCACGAACAACTACAGGCACGATGAGGTGCATGTACTCCTCGCTGCTGGCGCCGAAGACGAGAAAAGCGTGAAGTACTCTCTCCGAGGGGATTCGCTTCACCGTCGAGTCCTTCTCGAGGACACCTAGCATCAGTGGTAACAGGCCAGCAAGGTAGATCTTGAACTCCCCTTCAAGGGAACGGGCAACCGCCTCGATGAGCGACATAATTGTCGCTTGGATGGCCCCCGAAGTGTTCCAATACTCTTGCATGACTTCGATAATCTCGGGTAGGTAGGTGCGGATGTGCTGCCGCACAATACTCACAAGCCCTGCCAGCTGGTTGAAGTATGAGTCGAGACGGGTCGACGCTGAGGATCGGATCACGGCAAGAAACGCGGGGACAATACGGTCGAGGAACGAAACGCACTCGAGGCCGAGGGTTCGGAAGATGACCATGATAGCATCAATGACGCTGCCGTGCCATTGCGCCAGAGATGGGTCTTTCAGTATGTTGAGGAGGGCATTGATGACGACGGTCGGGTAGTACTCCTTGTTCGAGGGAGTCAGACCGGACATCATCAGCGAGATATCCGTCATTTGGGTCGATTCGGTCCGTCGCTGGAGGTCCGGCGTGCGCTCTTCGACCTGCTGTGCATGCCGCTTAGCTTTGTTGAGGAAATTTGGGACGGGGGAACCCTAGTCCTCCTCATCCGAATCATCTGAGTCTTCAAGTTCAACGCGTACGAGAGGTTTCTCGACGAACGGGTGGCTGGGGTATATGAAATGGTATTGTTGTACCTGGTACTTGTAGGGATCCAACGCGCCGAGAATCCCCATCAACTTGATTGTCTCTTGCCTGAGGGCACCGTGCTGCGGCTCGCCCCGTATGATGGCTTGGAGAAGCTCGAGGAGCTCGGGGTATTCGACGTACGGCCTGATAACGTATCCAGCGTTGCTAGCAAGCTGGCCGAGTGTATGCAAAGCTGCTTCGCGTTTGACCGGCGAGCTTTGGTCCTGAAGAGCGTCAATGATAATAGGCATTAGCTGGTCCTTGTAGGGGAGCATGTCCTCTCCCCCAACTGTACACAACTCGCCAATGGCTGATAGGACGGTTGCAGCAACAGAGGGGGTTGGATCGCTTGCTTTGGGAAGGAGGACAGAGATCATAGGCTCGACATAGGGCCTAATAAGACCCTGGGCGTTTTGGACAAGGAGGCTGAGCAGCTTTGCGCTCTCCTCCTTGCTCCTCACAACATCGGAGAATTCGAGCTCCGTCAGCATCTGTATGAGGGTCTTGCGAAGAGAAGGAATGACATATGCGGGGTTAAACCGAGCTAGGCGCCCAATAATCGATATGGCTACTTCTCTAATCCCAAACTGCTCATCGTTGAGAGCAAAGAACAACGTGCGGATGTTCTCGGACTTGGCTAGATGCTGGTCGAAGCGCTCGTCAAGGGCGGCGAGGACGGTTCGACGGATTTTCGCTTCGGGATCCGATACGCCGACGGTGAGGAGCTTCTCGATGACATCGGCGACTACCTGCAGGGCATGGTAGCTAGTCTGGTTGACGACGGGGTCTCGAACGTAGAGCTGGCAGCAGGTGAGCGCGGCAGCTTCGCGGATTTCGGGGTCATCGTCCTCGACATATTTGAGGGCAACATCGCGGACGAATTCGTTCAGGACGTGGCCTCCAAACTCAGTTAGTACAGCATCTTCTAAATCTTCTTCTTGTTCTTCTTGGATATCGGGGAGGCGCGCTAAGCGCGCCCGTTGCAGAAGCGCAGCATTCTCACCAACGCGAAGGTGATGCAGCCAGAACTTGGATGGGGGGCGGGCAAGGTAAGGTTCTGAAATCCAATTACCTGAGAAGTCAAAGCTTCCGAGCGTATTAAGTGCAAGCTTGACCTCGGCTTTGCGGTGCTCGTGGGCTTGGGGGTCTTTGGTGTCTTTGGGGATGATCGGGACGGATGAAAGGGTGTTAGCTTGGGGGGCGCCGAGAGGCCGGAACGGTTCTCCGCAGAGAACTTTGCTGAGCATATCAAGCAGTCGTTCTTGGATAGTAGCTTTAACAGGGGGTATGTAGAAAGCCATGTCGACTAGCGCTTGTGTGAGCTTCGGTGTCAACTCGCACGCAAATATGGGGTCGAGGAGCGCCTCCATATACTTGCTGAGGGTCTGGCCCACAGCAACGGCGAGGCGACTGATACAGTCGAACACGGGGTCGACCGAGCCTTTCCTCCTTGACTGGAAGCTGAGGCCCTCCCGGACGTGGATGAGGACGTCGTCAAGGTAAGGAGCGATGGCGCTCTTCACGGAGTTGGCGATGTTTCCAATAGCATAGAAGGCATCGTTCCGCTCCTTCTCCTTCTTCAGCATGCCCAGGAGGTATACCATGAACTTGTGCATGTGGTTTGCAGCGAAATCCGTCGGGGCGTAGCTCGCCAAGTTCGGAATGAGGAGGATGACGGTTTTCCGGATCGCGGGCTCGCGGTGATCCTTGTAGCGGAAGACAATATCGGAAGCTTCCCTGTAGTGAGTTTGCATGTACATGGCGCCCTGATCCAGGAGTTCCTTGAGGACAAGTAGCGATGCGTGGATGGACTCATTAGTGTTTTGTTTGAACCCTCGCACCGCCTCGTGGTACATTTTGTCCATCCATTCTTGCTTCAGGTCCTGGTCTCGCTCCCTTATAATCTTGAAACAGGCACTAACTGTTTCTCCCGAGGTGGCCCTGATTAGGTGGCGCTGGTCCCGAAGCCCGACCCAGACCTGGTCGAAGATGAGGTTGACGTAGGCGTACATCAGGGTGGGGGCATTTCGGGCGAGTTCGCGGAGAATGAGGACGGCGCTGTACCGGCGCTCCTCGACACGTTCCGACTGCAGCCATTCTAGGGCGGTCTTGACCTCGGACTCGATGAGCTCCGAGATTAGGGAACCGCCTGGCTTGCATAGCTTGCCGAGCACGATGGCGGCGGGCTGCATAGGAAGGAGGTCCTTGCCTCGGAGGATCATTTTGAGATTGGAGGCGAATCGGGTATATTTCATGGCCATGTCGATGCCGTCAAAATCGACGAGGGCGTCGAGGATGTATACCGCCGCCATGCGGTCGAATGAGTCGCTGCCATGGGTGATGAGGCTGATGATCTTAGTGTTGACGGTATTGTAGAAGCTGAGGAACTGCTCGGGGGTCATATCTAATTCATAATCTCTGTAAGTATTGGCGCGTGGAAGGGGGGATTCGAAGCCAGAGGCCGCTTGGATGCGCACCTTGCTTTCCCGCAGCCACCAGATCTCTAAGCTGTCGCGCCGCGCGCTTCCGTTGTTCTTCCGGAATTGCCCTGTAGATTCAATGACGGTTAGCGCTCGGCTGGGTATGGGAGGATGGAATGGATGTAGATGTGCGTCACTCAACAGCCCCCCAAGAAGACATTCGAGCAAGAGTGGTGGGAATGACTGACCTGTTCCTCGTCTCCTTCACATACGCGTCCAGCGCCTGGTACGGCGCACTGCCCTCTTGCTGTACCGACATCTTGGCTGTTGGTATTTAAACAGGCTTCACCTTCGCGCCGATCTTATCGACCTCATAAGACCAGCATTAGGTGCCACCGGCCCATAACTAGCGATATGGGTAGAGCTGGTTGGTGTGGAGGAGCAATGTTGCTCTGCGGGGTGGTTCGCGCCGTATTTATCAATGTGATCGGTGCGCAAGGGTTTCGGGGTGGTAGAATATCCGCCGTCAATGAAAAGTAAGGGCGGCAGATTTGATAGACTACAAGGTCTTGTAGGTAGGCCAATATGTTTTGCGGCCGAAATAGCGAGACGACGTGCAACCCGCAACAGTTCACCTCACATCGCCGATGTCTCGTGAAGCTTGGGGTTTGGGGAACAGTGGATCCTCATGCTAGTAAAGTCATAGTGCAGGCACTGTGAAATTCACCGTGTAATACCTCTAAACCCGACCTTTAGCCGTTTATCTTATCGCTTCACTTACATTCAGCCATCACAGATCGCCACACCGAGATCCTCCCCTCCTTCAATTCTATAGATCTCAAACAGCGTTGACTACGTCGCTTTGCAAGTCTGCCGCCTCTCTATAAGCCACCCCATAAAGCTCTTCGCCCGCCTCCGAATCATATACTTACAGTTACCTCTCACAACCTTCACCCACCCCCCTGCTCCCAGCAGACGCAATGGGCAACGACGGCGGCTCCATCCCCAAGCGCCGCGAGCTTGTCAAATCCGCCGCGCGCGCCCCGACCTCCAGCGAGCTTAAAGCAACGGCCCTCGAGTCGCTCAGCCACGCGTGGACCCACGATGCCCTCACATCCGAACCGCTCGCTATGGAGAGCGTGGTGTCAGACTGGCGGGGCAGGCTATACAATTACGAGACAGTCCTGGAGGGACTAATGCCTAGTGACGACGACAGCGCCGCGGCTCCGACCAACGGCGATTCGCAGGAGCTCACATTCGCCTCGACGGGGATCAAGTCACTCCGGGATGTTGTCAAGCTGAAGTTCAAGCGATACTCGCCTCCCGGCGAGAAGGGGAAGGAGATCTGGGCATGTCCCATGTCTCTGAAGGAGCTAGGGCCGTCCACCAAAGCAGTATATCTGGTGCCTTGTGGGCACGTGTTTGCGGAAGTCGCTATCAAGACAATACAAGAAGAGCTTTGTCCTGAGTGCAGCGAATCGTTCAAGTCAGAAAACGTCATCGACATTCTCCCAACAGAACAGAAGGATGTGGAGAGACTCAGCAAGCGGCTCGAGAACCTTGTCGCCAGCGGCTTATCCCACAACTTGAAAAAGGACAAGAGTCAGGGGAAGAAGAAGCGTAAGGCCGAAGACGGGAATAAGGAGGATGCGAAGAAGCCAGAGAAGCGGAAAGATGCAGTCAAACCGCCCAAGGCCGACCTCGACAGTCGGGTGAGCGGAATTAACAACCCAATGACGGCATCCCTCACAGCGAAGGTACTTGCTGAGCAGGACGCGGCGAATAAACGTCGGAAACTTGCTGCGGCGAGGTAGAGGCTTGGTGTAGGATTACATGCCCTCTCGGAAGGGGCGTGAGAGGCAAGGTGCATTCGATATGATGGAGATAATGGACTTAACTTTTCAAAGAGATACCCTGTTTTACTTGAAACGAACCTCACCCAGAACATGACGCACAAACTGGACTTTGCGAGTTTTTATTTTCTATATATACAACTCATCAAGTTCATTGAGAGAGCCGCAACATACGCTCCCGAGGCTATCGGAAGCAGTAGTTAACCGTTCCAACCTCTCCTTTTGCCTCACAGCTCATCCTTCGGCCTCTCAGCCGGCTGCTGGACGTCCTCACAGGCAGCCGGAGTGCCCACCTCCATCCTGTACACACACTTCTCTGACTCGCTGACGCGCCAGATCTCCTCCTTCTCGGCGCAAGCCAGCCACACATCGGTCCGTCTGTTGGGGCCGTTCCAGCAGCCCTGGCCATTGTCGTACCGAAGGACCGTCCTGGGACCTGAACCCAGCCCCTTGCCATCGACACGGGCCTCCTCGTCCGCCATCTCGGTATCGATACGGACATAGTTGCCCATGGTGGTGTGTCCGCCGCCCTTCTTGCTCTTCTGGCTCGTCTTATCCATCCAGCAGAGCTCGTACTCGTACTCGCCACTGTCGGTGCTAAAACACTTGCCCTTGAGGGCGCGGAAGATGTCGTCGGTCCCGTAGTCCATCTCGAGGTCGCGTTGGGCTTCGGTCAGCTGGTTTTCCTTGCTTGTCAAGTCGTTGGCGGCAGACTGGAAGGCATCACGGGCAGCAACGACTCGCTTCGACTCGGCACCGCCCTTGGGGTTATCGGCCAAGATGCCATTCTCGATGAGCCAGACACGTAGGAGGTCTAGCTTCCCGTGGATATACTCGCGGAGGAAGCTGGGGAGGTAGGCTTCGAAATTGTAGACTTCGAAGCATGTCAGTCTGTGGTTCGCCACAATGGCAATCCGTCAGGGTACTTACGAATATCGGCATCGCTGCCTTCCTCCTCCACAAATTCGTTCCAGTTGATGCCGGAATTCTCGCCGTCCTCCTTCAGCAGTTCAAGGATGTCGGCATCTGAATCCTCTGCCTTCTTATCGCCGGCAGTCTTAGCAGCATAATCCTCCCAAGCCTTGACAGCAGACTTGACACCCTCGTCGTTGAAGTTCGGGTTGTATTCCTCCTTGAACTTGCTGAGGATGGCCTCTAATTCATCAACCTTATCCTGCAAGTCATCGCGTTGGTCCAAGACATCGTCGAGGGCATCGCGTAATTCCCCCACGCGCTTCTTCGAGAGTCCAAGAAGGACACCAAGCTTGCCTCCTTGGCCCTCGGCCTGGACCACTTTGCCGCGCTCCTGCCTCTCTACTTCTTCAAGTTTGGCCTTCAGCTCGTCACGTTTAACCTCCAGCGACTTGATCTCCCCCGAAAGGACGCCAATCTTGACCTGCACCTTCTCCCGAAGATCGCGGGACTCCACAACCAGGGCCTGCCGGACCTTTGTGGCGCGCTGTCTTGCTTGCTTGCGGTCCTCCTCCAGGCGACGGAATTCCTTGCCGATGGGCCCACAGCGATTCTCGCATTTCACGCCCCCGACGTGTGCAAACTCCTCACTCCCATCGCAGCACACGCTGTAGTCGCACACGCCATCATTGACGTATATGAAAGGTACATATGATCCGACGTGGCCCTCGTTGGCGCACCAGAACCCCGGCAGGACGTTGGTTGTATTGGTGGTGCCTGTCAAGGAGGAGGGGAGGGGCTGCTCAGGTGAGAGGGGGTCGAGGTAGGAGCATGCTGCGGTGCCCGGTTCGTCGGAGCCATCTGGGCAGTCACAGGAATTGTCGTTGATCTGCGATGGCTTGAGGGTGATGGAGGGGTGACCAATGCATGTGAAGGTGGATTTTCCAGAATAGAATTTCGCGACTGCACAACAGAAGTCAGCACCATGCACCAAGAACGTAAAGATATTCAAGGAAGGAAGGAGAGACGGACGGGATTGCCGTCTGCTCCCGTCTATATCACCAATTGGCCAGCGAAATGACTTTCCAAGGCCCTGCGGCGCACTCGACAAGACCCCTTCCATCTGTATTGGAGGGGAGAAGGGAGCTAAGGTGGCAACTTACATTCTGGACCAACACCTCGCGGTAAACTGCCTGCAGTTGCGAAACTAGTATGAGCAACAGTGCTCAGAAGCACCAGTGCATCGATCCGCCGCATAGCTGTTGGGATTTCAAGTTGGCATCGGGTTTGGTTGGAGGGTGAAGAGCTTCAATTCTGAGCTTCGACGAAAGGGACAGCTTGCTCTCGGGTCCCACAGACTCAAAGGGAGTGTCACGTGTTTCAGGGCCCGCCAGTTGTTGATTGGCTGTTCCCATTAGTGTGGCCCCACCAAGAATAGCACACGGCACTTGGAGACCCTAACCCTGATCCGTCGACGTAGGTAAATACAACGACGGTTCGAGAGTCAATGTTGATTTCTAGACCGAATGACACGAGGGTATTCTCATCGAGGTATCGTTCACCCACTTTGAGATATTTAGGCCGTATTTGGTCTTCACAGTGCAATGGAAGCCAATCATTTCATAAAGTCTGCCGCCATACGCAGGGAGACATTCATTCATCTCTCGCAGTCGCTCATAGTGAGGCTACTCGCTAATCGGCGGCACTACCCAGCTATGCTTGCCCTCCTCCGTTTGTACCACCCCCGGGTTCTTGGATGTCAAGATCTTCAAAGTCATCTAGCAGTTCGTCCATGTTGATCTTCGGCCCTTCATCCCCGCTCTCATCCATCTCACTATCCGCAACGCTCATGGCATCCTTGTTCGCATTCTTATACAGAGCCATCGTGGCTCGCAGCTCCTCATCCTCCTCAACGTCGCGGAGGAACAGTTCGTACTCTTCGTCTATCCGCGCCTGGTCGCTCTTCTTTGGCAGCAGGTCTCCCTCATCCTTTGCCACGCGCTTCAGCTTCCAGTTGCGCTTCCTATTCTTGCGCCTGTTCGGGTTGTGCTTCTTGACGAGTACGACGTCGGGAATAGTGGATCCGTACGTGTGTGAGGCCTCGATCTCGGCAAATTGGTCGTTGTTCCAGTTTGTCCCGGTGAGCATGTAGCCAAGCACCGTGTCGCCAGGGTGCAGGTATTGCCCGATATGTGTCCGTGCAAAATATGTCGTCCCTAGGTCGTTCGATCGAGCAACGGTAACTTCTGCCAGAAGCCATTTCCCTTGATGGCGGACTGGGTCAGTGTCCATGATAATAAACTCCACGAGGTCTTTGGCTTGCGCAATCGACGTGAACGGTGATCGCCAGTAAACCTTCGAGTTGAGCTCAGCGGTCTGCAGGGTATTCGGATCGAGCAAGTTGACGGCCGTGCCTATTCGGTTACAGAGCACACTAGCAACCAAATTGTAAGCATTGGGTAGGGGGACATGCCGGAAGAATATTTAGGTGCCAACCTACAGTGGTGAAATATTGCCAAGTTGCTTCGCAAGCGGGATTGGAAGTGCGACCAAGTCATCCTTGCAGATCGGTACAATATTTGCGGAATACGCAAACTTGTATGTCTTTTTTGCCGTGTGCGAATCCTCCGAGATCAACTGTTTCGAGCTCTTGATTTCGACTGGCAACACCGATTCCAAGAAGTGTATGAACCCCTCGGCCTGATTCCTCTGCCTGTGGTGATTTAGTAAATGACTGACAGGTAAAATATATATGGCAAGAAAGCTGTCAACAGAACTTCGGAAGAAACTTACGCAAAGAAAAAGTCTAGTCCATCCTTCGCCTCTTTGATATTGATAGCATCCCTAAGTCCGAGTTAGCAACGGCGCATGGTCAAACCAACCACCATTCCGTCAACGTACTTGTGCGCCTGATTTCGGAGTATCATTTGTTCTAAATGCAGGAAGGTACGTTTGTGCAGCACCTGTGGGGTGAGAAGTCAGTTAAGAGGTTCGAGAGGCTGCCGAGTGCCGACTAGGTTGTTTATGTTATGGAGTCATGGCACAGAGGCAACGACAAGAAATAATCGGCGCATATCACGTACCTTCTGCCTAACTTGCACGGAAGCTCTCCAGTAGTTCGGCGTGAAGGACTGCATACATTCAGGGCACTGTTGGGCGTGGACGGTGTAGGTCACCACGAAGCTCTGCTGGATCAGTACTTCAGAGACTGAATCCTGGACTGTGATCTTGACTTTGATCCTTCTCGAATGCGGTTCCGTCCAGATGAAGCTCGCATCAACAACCCTAACATGCCGCAGCCTCAACTTCTTCAGGCACAGCGCCAGCAACTCGCGTGACTCGGGTGCTGCCACCTGCCAAGTCGTTGGGGGAAGCAGCCATCGGTCGCAGTCTCGGCAGAAGTTCACGATCGCTTCGCGCTGAATGCCTTGTGAAATATCAACGGTGAGCTTGATGCAGTCGCGGCACAGCGTGCCTTCGTCCGAGGGGGCGCCGCAACGGCAGCAAAGGACGCTAGAGGCGATCAGTCAGTGTTTGGCTTTTCCTGATAACGAGGGAGCTCCGGTTTACCTGGGGATAGTTCGATGGGTATCGGCAATAGATACAGGAGCATCTAGCTCCATGTCGATATCCATATTGAAAGATTGCGACTGTAAATGGTGCGAAAATTGCTGGGTGATGCTTTTTCTGCAAGTCCAAGTCCAAAATATTTTCCCCCCCTCGCGGGGTGAAGTTCAATCTTGGTGGGGCGTGTTGCCACCCAACATCGATCGGCTTACTAAACGACCCTTGGCTTTTTCCTTCAGCGCCTAAGCGTTTCCTGCTAACGGCGCTAGGTAAATCCGCTCAACCCCTCCAACTGCAAAGAGAGCACGTTAATAAACCGCGACGTCATGAGAACCCCTCCAAAATAAAATCCTTAGCGCTTTTCTTAGCCAGGCTCAAATTATCTCCCCCCAACGGCGTGTCAGGAAGCATTTATAGACATCGAGCCGGAGTAAGCCTTGGGACCATGGCTGAATCTTCCTCCACAAGTAATCCGCTCGCGGAACTAAACAATATTGTCTCCAACACAATCGCCCTAGTCACGCAACTTCAAGATGTACTCGCCAAGGCCACCAGCGACAAGGAGACCGGGAATTCGTCTAGCGAGAGCAACCTCGATGCTGTTGCTCTCGCCCACGATTCGGCCTCGTTGATCAAAGCCCACTCCACCAAGATATCACTGTTGATCATCAACAAGCCCTTTACCCCAACTGCCATTACCAAGGTCCTCCGCGAACTTGTGGCTGGGCCACTTCCCGCGCTGGTCTCCGCAGTCGAGCTGTGTCACGCCGACCGGTACACACGGGCTGTCCGCAAAGATTTGTCTTGGAGATGCGGGAGGGTGTTGAAGGAATTCAAGGAACTAGTTCAGAGAATCCCTAGCGACGGCGAGGTTCTCACAGATGCGAAGAAGAACGGGTCCAGCGGGAAGGCGGCAGAGAAAGGAAGCATTCCCGTTACAGGGCTACTATGGGCTACTTGCGAAGATGTCATTGCTTTATCCAAACCTGGAGTAGCTGGATATCTCGTACATAAGGTCGAGCAGTACAGGGATACGTTGAAGGACATCATGGAGGAGCTCAGGGAATGGGGCGACGAAGTTGACGACGACGACGACGACGACGACGAAGATGGCGATGGAACAAACGCGAACGGAGCTGAGGACAGTGATGTCGGACAGCTCACGGAGAGCTTGGAAGCCACCCATATTGCAGACACGCAAGCGATGCTCGACGACCTACTAGGCTCTCAACAGCACATCCCGCGTGATGATCCGGACCGAATCAGGGAGAGGCTAGACTCTTGTCTCAGGAGGCTACGGCTGACGACACTTCTTTACCAGGCTCTCGTCAAGCGGCGCCTCAAGACTCTGCCGCCATTTCCTTCCCTTCCGGGGTCCGATGTGCCATCCAGGCTGGACGAGATCGTCGACCTCCTAAAAACGATCCCAGATCGGTTCGGGAACTTGGCCATGGCTTTTTACGACCTTGATCCCCAAGCGATCGATGGTCTAATGGACGAGTGCTTCTTCGATGCCTTCGCAGTGTCCGAGCTACTAGCTAAGCCCTGGACTACACAGAAAGACGAATTCACGGACTGGGCGAGGAAGTTCCAGGTAGAAATAAAGAAAGGCTGAAAGCCCTCGCATTGCACCAGGCCTACTCCCCAGCCACCCGCTTACGTCCGGCACGGCTTATCTCAACCCCGGTACGAACGTGAGCTACCGTTGTTATTCAAACACCCACACCCCTAGGTTGTCTGAGCCTGCACAGACTCCTGCCTGGTTTAGCCCCCGAAACTTGCAGTTGTACACGTTGCAAGCTGCATATTAGCGACCCACGGTAGAGGATTCGCTTCCAACATGTGAAATCTTAAGTTTGGTGGTGACGGTAACGAGGCATCCAAGCCATTAAAGGCTTGATGAAGCCTGCATGTATTCCCACTGCATGGCATGTACGATGGCGATCGGGCGGCCACTCCTTCCGTACGCCAATTTGGTATTACTCACGTTCAAAGCTAGCCACACATCAGTACAAGTATTACAGCACCCAAAGGTGCACCCTTATAGTCCCTGCGTTCCACATTCCCTCGACACATCTCCCTAATATGCTCCCCCCTCCCCCCTCTCACCCCCCTACCCCCAGCCCACCCTTGAGAAACTGGTTCTGAGGAACGTAATCCCTCCAAGCCTTACAATTGTTCGTGAGGTCGCCGAGGTTCATATCCGTCTTGATGTCTGATCTTCGCTCGAGGAACTGGACGCTGAAGCCCTGCGAAACGTGCCATGCGATGTGGCAGTGGAAGACCCATGACCCCGGATTTTCGGGCTTGAAAGCCACAGCCAGCCAACCCCACCCCGGCAGCACCGTCGTGTCTCGCCGCGTTGGGTTCGACCATTGCAGGCCCGCCAGGTCAGTGTCCACGTTGAAGTACGTCGGCGTGTGGGAAGGGTCGAGCGGGTTGGGGAGCGCTGGGGATCGGCCGAGTACCAGGAAGTCGTGGCCCTGGGCAAAGGTCAGTTAGTGCTGTTCAATTTACGTGGGGCTATGCATTCTAGGAGGTCTTACGTGGAGATGCATTGGGTGGGCGATGGGAGACAGATTCTGGATGAGCCAGTAGCTCCACTAGACCAAGCAAGGCGGTCAGTTCTGGGGGGGATGGGAAGTCCATGGTCCAAGTGGCCACTACTAACCTCTTTCGACTTTGAGAGGTCTATCACGTTTTGATCCGCCATGTATGACTTATCCCCGTGCTTTACATACTCCAGAATTGGCCTGTCCCAGGACAGATTGATGGATGAACCGTTCATGGCCCAAGACACCTGGTTAGTGGTTGTGTTGACGACCATGCTTGTCGGCAATGTGTTACTGGGCGCGACAGAGAACATGGTTGACGGCGCGTGCCGGTCGACGATCGGCGCGTACTCCGTGTTGTCAGCGCAATACGAGTCGACCGGTGGACTCCCTAGCCTCGTGGGCAGTTTGTCAGGGGCGCCGTCGTAGTGAACGATGGCAGCCGGTTGGGCGTTGTTAGAGCCTCCACAGACTCCCGTGCTGGAGAAGGTCACGTTCATCCAATAGTTACCGAGTTTGCCGTTGGCTTCTATAATGACATCGTGGCGTTGCCCTATCGTCATGTATATCTGGTTAGTCGTATATGGCTTGATGGGAACGAAGTCCGTCTGGATAATCGTCATGAGGTGCCCAACGATAGAAACCGTGTACGTGTTGTCTACCGACGTGTTGATCAAACGGAGGCGATGGCGTTTGCCCTTTGTCAAGGTTATCTTGCTATACTTCCCCCCTTTTCCGCTCGGGTTGATGTTGGTCCCGTTGAAGAAAACATTGTCGCTCGGCGGCGGCGATCCCGGATTGTCCGGTATGAAGGGGTTGCTGGCATCGGCTATGCGAGTAAGCAGGCGGTCGACACTGCCGTAATACCAGTCCGAGATGGGAAAGACTCCGAGATCGATATCATACGAGTGTGTTGCGGGTCCGTGAATTTGGATCGCACCCACGATGCCGCTGCCATACTGAGTCGAGTAATGGGAGTGATACCTGTTATTTGCTTGGTCAGATTTACTTTGGAATTATCAATCTTCCCCAGGAGAGTGCTCAGCTACCAGGAGGTTCCATATTGCGTTGCGACAAAGCTGTATTTCTTGGAGCCCCCGGGTGGGATGGGGCATTCCGTCACGCCGGGGACACCGTCGTTGACGTTGTTTTCATGCAACCTCATTCCATGCCAGTGAATTGATGTCCTACGCGGCTCGTTAGCTACGCATCAACCACGGCGTTTGTTTTGGTTTCCTCGCCCGTTATCTCTGAGTTCGTTTTTCACTGTCACCTCGATCGTATCTCCCCAATCTGCATTTTAGTGTTAGTCCTGGTCACATCTGGTGTCTGCCCCTGGATGATCTTACCCGCAGTAATGATGGGCCCTGGGACGGGTTGTCTGTCAGTATCAATTGGGAGACTAGTGGCAAGCGGCACGGGATCCTGGCTCACCGGGATATTGCCCTGAGTACATTTTAGCTTGTCGTCGCCACTAATGTTTGGCGAACCTTCTCACCGTTTATTAACATGGCATTCTCTTTGACATGGCCGTCAGGACCGATATAGTAGTCATGTTGCATCAAGGTAAACGTATACTATTCAAAGTCAGCAACGACAACTTCGTCAGGCGTCGGCTCAAGTCTTAACCTGTCGCGTCACCCTCGTCACAGGATACACTTCCTCCCAATCTGTGTTTATGTTGAATCCGTTCGACCAACATCCCCTGTTGTTCGGGGTGTTGCATGACTGGTTCAGTAGGGCATACCCTCTTCTCCGTATGGGAGCAGAGGAACGGGTTTGAGCACCTCGGATAAGGAGACTTAAAAGGACACACACTTCAACAAGATATAAGAGCAACATCGCGAGCTTTGGATTTCCAGAAATCATCTCAGGGGCGGCCAAATTCAAGCCCCGAACTTGGTCCCATGAAATACTCGGCGGGGGACAGGTCCTTATGCCGACGGAGCCACGAGGTTTCCACCTTCATACCCGAACCTGACCCAGAATCGTCATACCGAGGTAGGAGGCCTGCAAAAAGCCTCCGGCCCCGTCTAAATCGTATTTCGGACCTCCAGGGAGCTGCCTGCATTTCCTGGGCTTGGATCACAGTTAACTACTGGGTGAGAAGTGGGAAGCGGTATAAATGGGTGTCTAGTCTCCCAAGCCGGGAGGGAACCATACGAGGAGCTATTTCTCTCCCGATAGCGTTGACTCGTGGTTTTAGTGGCCTCCACGGGCCACTTTAACGGCCAGATCTCGATGGGCCTTTCCGAGGCATGATACTATAGTGTTGTCTTACAGTACGGATATTGTGGCTGAGAGACTTTCGTATCGCCCCAGTCCTCAGCCACTAAAGACCCCATATTATATGCAACCGAGTTGTCCGGGGAGCTGGAATATTGACGGCACCGTGAATCTTATTTCAAGAATTTCCCTGGTGGGTCGGTCGAGGTTCGGTCACGGATAGACAACCCACCACTAATAGCTCTCCTTTGCAATTCAGACATGCATAACAACTTCTGATGCATCCAACCTAGATAACCTTGGAATGTACTCTCTCCGTGACCTCTTTCTCATACCCAAGGTACCTACATACCTTGGTGGCCGAGAGACGCCCCGGTGACATAGGCACTGCTGGATCACATGGACGTACATCAGCATCGGGCGGTGATATTCCTTCATAGAAATTGGAGAGCTGTCTGTTCTGCTCATGAAGTACCTCGTTTATGCATTCGAGAATGGAAGGTGAGATGCAGGAATATGCCGAGTAACTGCGAGCCCCCAGCCATCTAGGCGGCCCCAGTGGTGCTTTGACTGGGCAGTCAAGGAAGACTTGCTTCTCAACAATATGGAACTGCCGAGTTTACCTTAACTACCCTGTTTATAGAGCTCACTTGTAGTTGGAACCCCGCTGTAAGCTCCCAAACGGTTCTTGTGCGTCTCCTACCTCTCTCATTGGGCGTCCACAAGATAGCACCATAGTAGCTACCAAAGTGTCGACGGCCTGTGTCAGGTAGATGACCTATTGATCCTCACGTTGACGCTGTGAATTTGAAGGGATTACGGGCAGTTGACCTCGAGGCCCGTTTGCAAACCACCAGTTTTAGGAACTATAAGAATTATGGAAGTTCCTATGCTAAAACTGAACTTGAAGAATCTCTCGGACATCTTTTCTCTCGCTGGTCAGCTGCAACCATACATGCCGGCCAAGTATTTCGGACCTATTCTGGGCATCCTAGGGGTTAGTAGATTAATTACTTAGGCCTCGGCGTATCGCTCGACACAGTCCGTCGCAGCTGCGCCCTCTCAGGCGCATGTACTGTGCGTATAACTGTAACTAAGATGAAGTGACTCCGCCCCTGCGACTCCGAGTACAACTGTAACTAATACCCATGCTCACAAAAGTATGTGTTGGAAGTATCCCGGGTCCGCCCGTACCCCCTTCCTTCATTCTTGTTGGATCCTCTTGAATAAGATCTAGGCAGCTATATAGCATACTTGCCATTGAAGCTGGCAGAACTAAAAGTTGTAGCTGCGTCTCGGCCTCCGTCATGGGTTGATGTGGTCCCGCATCTGCAGCTGTGAATTTGACTTACAGCGACGGCCTCGACCCACATGATTAGCATGAGGTATGGAGCATGAGGCGTATGATGGCAAACCGATGTGTTCGAGATGCATCCAGATTATTCACGGGGCTTTGGTTGGGGCAATGATTCGATCCGTTGTAGATAACGTGAAGGCCTGGAGCGGGAAGTATCCAAGACGATGCTCCCGGAACTGTTGCGGTTGAGTTGGTCGGGTCTGGAACTACGCCGAAGAGAGATAATGGAGAGTCTTGATCTGGGTATTTTCCCTCCTGGAATCGAGTAGTCGCTACCAGGCCGTCCAGCCGGGGTTACGATTCTTAGAGACGAAGATAAAGGTGGAATTAAACTCAAGCAAGAAGCTTGCGGACTCTCTTGACTAGCTTTGTGAGCCGCTCTCCTAAGGGATTGTTCGGAAGCTCAATGCCGACTTGCACACGTTTGTCCAAAGGATATCTCACACTCCTCCCATTTCGAGTGGAGGATAGGGTAGGTTGCGCTGGTGTTTTAACCCTCGAGAGCAGTCGCGACAAGAACCAACAGGCTTTGATTTCTATTCATCCCGTCAGTTCGTACTATACTGTACTTCTCTATTTCCCGTGTTCCTTTGCTCCGTCCCAGTTACTCCGATGTCTCGGCTCCGCGACAAAAGCAAACCTTCAACGAACGCTGCCGCTAACTCAACATAGGGTATTTACGAAGCTTGTCCGAGTAGCTGTCCTCGTAAAGCATGGCAGTCAGCTTGCCTCTGCTCTATCGACAAAGGTGAGCCGAACGTAGCCTCCAGTCTCATAATGTCTATTCACTTAAAATTCTCTGACTTATTGAACCAAATAGTAAGATTAAAACCATCCGTATTTGCTTAACTAACTACCCAGTACCTAATACGCGATGGAAAAATGAAGATTGAAGTTATCAACAAACTGAACTTAACCCCCCTCTCCAGTTCATCTTTTCCAATCTATTTTTGTGCTCCAACTCCTATTCCCCAGCATAACCCTATACTATGGCACATCTGTAGGGGCACCGATGCCTTTCCGCCATGGCTACCATCATAAAACCCGGCCCGAACGATGGTTTCCGCGCGGCCTGCGCTGATTTACTAAGAATTCTTCTGCCGGTCCCTGACCCCACGACTCCACGCGTAGCCTATGCAACCTGTTTACGGTCGGCAGATGTTTTGCATATGGTTGAGAGGTCAGCGAGTCGTCGATTGCGAAACCTTCTTTAGAGTTCACGTCATGGCTCAAGTTTATCGGGTACTGGAGAGTAATATTGAGAGGAAGTTCGCTTGTTAGGGGGACATCTGGGTCTTTGAACTCGTGTTTAACCTTTGACTGTGTGTTTAAACTTCCTGCAGCATGTACGAGGTATAACCTTTGCCCCAAAGCTTCGAGGGCAAGCTCAACCGAAAAGAGACTTTTGATTGACACCCAGCTGGCTATATAAACTAGCCCTCCTCCAACCCAACCCATACCTCCTTCACAACCTAACGCGATCGTAAGACACAAAGGCATACCTAAGTTTCTTCAAAGATCACGGACGGGGTTTTGACACCTTGATACAGCAGACAGTCAGCTTGTTATCCCCTGTCCCATCATCGGATCCGACTAGCCCCAGACACAAGGCAAGATGGATCCCTCGAGCAAGACCCAGACCGGCGACCGCCCCAACACGCGGCCAGATAGAGGGAGAAAGTCCGCTCGGGTGACGTTCTCCCAATTACCTTCCGAGCTCATACCCGAGCACTCCGACCCCAGCCCCCTTACCGCCGTCCTCGCCATCGCCAGGACCAGCGGCAATGGGGGCCCTAGTACTGAACGGCCAGCCGCCACAGCCGAGTCACGCCGTCCCCTACCTCTCAGGGACGGTGGTGCAGAGGGTGACGACGAGCCACTCGCTGGCCCGTCGACATCGGGAGCTCCCATCAGAAACGGGAGCCCTGATACCGGCGCCGCTGCCACCACGTCTGAGCCGCGTAGTTCCCTGACTCTCGGGGCTGATGGCGAGGACGGTGACGACGCGGAGGATGACGGCGCGGAGGGTGATGGCGAGCAACTTGCCGACCCATTGCTGCAAGGAGCTCTCGGCCGGCCCGAGCTCGTTGTCGACACCTTCATCTTCGAGAACGAGACAAGGGTCAGCAAGGTTGAGCCCGGCACCGTTGTCACTCGGCTGCGGAACGTGCCGTCGCTGGAGATCCTCAGCGGGCGGTTGGGTGGGGTATGCGCCTGCCCTAAGCAGGAGTGGATCAAGGTTCCTAGGCACAAAT
>Ga0164242_10000675_pt1 | contig 41068 bp, 41 predicted proteins | sample OricomgcompostMG_FD_108783 | JGI IMG/M metagenome (GOLD analysis project Ga0164242, IMG submission 108783) | Miracle-Growth compost microbial communities from Emeryville, California, USA - Original compost - Miracle growth compost (MG) ... | reverse complement strand
TATCGTATCAAGCCAACCCTCGTCCATGTAGCCATCCACAACGCCGGCATCTTTGGGGCTGTCGATGCGTTCGAGCACCTGAAACTGCAGGCCGTGCAGATGAATGGCGTGCGCCATCATCCGATTATTAGCGAATTCCCATATCTCGCTCGTACCCAGTTGTACGACTTCATCGGGGGCCACGGTATCCATTTCAAAACTACGGCCATTGAATCCCCATTGCATGTGGCCCATCGTGATCCGGAAGGTTCTTGGGTCGTGGAGGTTGACGGTGTCTTCCGCACGCAGGCGCTGAAAGCGCGATAGTTGCTTGGGAAGCTGGAGTACGTCGTCCACTTTGCGTGTGATATGGGCGGTGAGGATGGGAAACTCTGCGCCGTCAGCCAACGGCGAACCTCCCATCATTCCGCCCATCATGCCGCTATCGCCCATCATGTCCATCATGCTGCTGAAGGACTGGCTCATCAGGGTGGGCTTTGCACCCACCGCATCGTGACTGAAGTCCGCCCAGAGTTCGATACGCTGGCCTGGGGTGAGCATGACGTAGTCCTTGCGAACGGGCTCGCTCAGCAGCCCGCCGTCGGAGGCAATGATCGTAAGGGGTCGACCGTCTTGCCAGGCGAGCTTATAGGTGCGGGCGTTGGAGGCGTTAAGCACTCGCATCCGGTAGGCGTGCGTGGCCAGTTCCAGTGGGGCGGACGGGCGTCCGTTGACAAATAAGGTATCGCCAAAGAACCCCATCATGCGCGTCATCATGCCGTCCATACCGCCCGACATCATGCCGCCCATCATGTCTTGACCTCCCATCATCCCGTGATGGCTGTGAGGTTCGTCATCTGGCTGTCGTTTGTGCGATGCGGCGGGGCCCGTTCCCGGCAGGTAATACAGCTGGTTATCCCGCCCCCAGGCGCGGTCCTGGATGACGATGGGCAAGTCGTATTCGCCACGAGGCAGCGCAAGCGCCGCCTCCTCGTCGTCGCTGACCAGCAGCAGCCCCGCAAGTCCGAAGTAGACCTGCTCGGGCGTGCGGCCGGCCGCCATGGCGTGATACCAGTAGGTTCCCGCCCGGTCGACCACCTGAAACTCATAACGGTAGCGTTTGCCAGGCGCAACCTCGTAACGCGGCAGCCCCATCATGTTCGCGGGCACATGCAAGCCATGCCAGTTGACGATGCTCGCGTGGTCGATCTGGTTGACGAAGTCGATGCGCAACTTCTGGCCCCGATACACACGCAGGGTGGGCCCCAGGGTGCTGTCCGGGTGCGCCAGTACGCTCGCCGGATCGCCCTTTATCACCTTGGCTTCGTAGGACCATGCGGTGGTAGTCGATCCCGGGCGCAGCACCACACTTCGTGGGCGTGCCGTCAATTCAATTGCGAGGTCCGGTTCGAAAGCGTCGCTGTCTTGGGCGTGCGCCGGTATCAGTGGCAACCCGGCCAGCAACGACATGACGGTAAGCCCGGCACCACCCAGGAAATTCCTGCGGCTGAGGTATTCGGGCCTTTTCATTGTGATCCTTCTCGGGCATTGATCACAGACGCGGATGCTTTGGCCATCACAGAGCCCTTGAGGCAATGGCTTGGTTGTCTGTGGCCGAAGGTTCTGATGGATCGTCAGGTGCAGCCACCGGCGTCGCCTGCACCGATTCCGCGGGCTGCTGTGAGGCCTTGTTCTCGCTGGAGCAACTTGAACTGCTGTGGCCCATCATCTTCATGCACACCCCCATCATGAGAGCGCAGGGAAGTACGGAAAGCAGTATGGCACCCACTCCGGTCGCAGCCAGCGAACTCAAGCTTCCGGATGAGACTAATGCGATGGCCGCGCCCAGCGCAATACCGATCCAGAACCGGTATCGCATAATTCGCTGCCCAAGACGGGAGGATTGCGCCCAGCGGGGCGCGCTATTCATCACAAATGTTTTCATCGTTTTCTCCGTATGTCGAGCCAGGTGCGTGGCCGCAATGTGAATAGCGGCCAGCAGGAGCACCTGCTTAAGCTATCTGTTGGATTGATTTCAGGTCGCGTTCCGCCCGTTGGTGTTACGGGTGAGCACAACCGAGGGGCTTGCTCAGCAAGTGGCAAGCTCGCGGCTGAGAATCAAATTCGATAACAACAGTTGCGAATCGATATGGAGGGAGAAGTGGCCCGGAATCGGCCTAGAGAGGAGTAAGGGACTTGTTGGGCCAACAGGCCGCCGTAACCTGAAAAAGACATTGAAGACCACGGGTTCAGCGCGGCTACCGGTATCTTCAGGATCCTGATGGCGGGCGCGACTTCAGCACTCGTACGCGCCTGCGCAGAACAGAGAGCCGGTTGTGCTGTATCTAAATATCCGCAGCCCGGCTGCATATTGGCACTACCGGACAGGCTCGATGCCATGCCCGTGGTCGATGCCATTCCTGCGGCATTCGGGCATGCGTAAGCTGCGACAGCCAGTTGCATGAACAGCAGGCTGAAGGTTGCCACCACGGCGACCAGAATCCGTTGTTTTATGCTAGTTGGGCTCATTTTTACATTTCACATTGGTGCATGCTTCACTACTAGCATACACCCACTCAGGCTTCGAGTTATGCCTACACAGGCAGGGGAGTACGGTAAAGCTTGACACGGGGGGAAGGTCAATCAACCGTTACCATCGCTATAAAAATTTCGTGGCTTCATCCTTTCGTGATGGTGAATTTTAACGCTACGTATCCATCGCCGGCGACCATGTCGGTTGCCACCTGTCCTATGTCGGTGCCGGCGTGTGCTCCAACTTCATCGAGGCTTATGGTGTTGCCCGGTTTCCTTGCGGCAAAGGCCGGGAATAATCGCGGGCGCCCGGGATATGGCGGCACCGCCCAACGGCGTATTATTACTGTTATGCAAATCGCATGAACTCAGCGGAGCTATCATGAATCCGAAAAAATATGCGGCCATCGCATCATTTGGTCTCGCGGTGGCGTTAAGCGCTACACCACCATCCGCCATCGCCGCCAACGCTACCGCCAATGGGATTGCGGAAGTCTTCAATCACGCAATTACGAACGATCCGGGTAAATCCCTGATTGCAGTCGAGGTGAACTACAAGCCCGGTGAAAAATCGCCTCCCCATTGGCACTCGAAATCGGCATTTATCATGGCGTACGTGGTATCGGGTTCAATCCGTAGCCAGGTCGAGGGCGAGCCGGTGCATGTCTATAAAGCGGGACAAACTTGGTACGAGAATCCGGGGGCCCACCATATCATCAGCGAGAATGCCAGCAAGACCCAACCAGCCAGGCTGCTGGCCGTTTTTTTGGTCAACACGAAACACGACGCTCTGACCACATTCGATAAATGAATGCAATGCCATTAACCAGGGGCTTTCAATTGTGGGCCTTTCGTGGGCAGTGTGTCGGTCCATGCCGTTACGCTGCTGCCACGACGTTTGTATCCAACCGTTCATCCTTGCAATTAATGTGATGGACTCACTCTTCGAATAGCCTCCCGGGGGCGCCACGGCTCTCCTGACGGCAACACAGGAACCAAGAGGGGGCAGCTAGGTGGCTGCCCCCTCTTGCACTAAGTGCGGCGGAACGGCTTGACTTAGGCGCCGGTATAGAAGCTTTGTAGGTATGCGATTTCTTGCGCACTCATCGACTTCAGCTCCTGTTGAACTTCAGTACGAGACTTTGCCTGTTCGGTACTGAGCGCAAGGCGGGTTCCGGTTTCTTCTCCCTGGCGGGTGCTCCACGAAGGGTCAGCTTTTGCTTGAGCGAGCTCTTGCAATACCTGCGTACGGCTCTTCGGGTTGGATTGAGCTATGACTTCCGTGCCGCCTTGTTCACTATTGTTCGGGATCCAGTAAGCAAAGCTGGTGGCGGGAATTGCAAATGCCGCAGTGAGCAGAGCGGCAAGGTATTTGGTGCGAAGAGACATGGTTCATTCCTTTAAGAAAGAGGGTGGTTATCAGCGTAGAGGTTGATTTTCCAGCGCCGCGCCAGTCCTTCTGGCGATGGATCCACTGTAAGCTCTGGGCACCAACAGACCGATGACGCCGGCATGACAATTACGTCATCTACATCGATCTATCGTCATAAACAATTCTCATTGTTTCGATGGGACGTTAGCCAGGATCTTCGTCTGCTTGTGCGTGGTGACTATCGCCGATCCACCAGAGAGAGGCGTGTCGTCAAATCGAACTACATCCCCGATTGCCGCCGGACCTCTGCCTTGTATTCCGGGCCATTGCGCAGTCGTACATATTCAGCGTATGCGGCCTTGTACTCGCGGCTAAAGGTATTGGGGCGGCTCCTCCTTGACCAGAACTTATCCAACCCCGCTTTTTTCCACAACGCAAGATCTGCGAGCACTTCCGCACGGGTCTTGGATTTTCCAGAAGAATCGGCCGTGTTCAATGATGTCGCTGCCCCGGCGTTGACTGTTGGCGTCAGCGGCTGTGCTCGGGCCGTCATAGTTGCCGCGCCCAGCAGCAATGCTGCGGAAAGACTGGTTTTCAGATTTCTCATTTTTCACCTCGAGAATTTAAGGATTCATGCGATTCTTCGCATAAATCCATTCTAGAAAAGCAGTCATGACAATTGACTAATGCGTGGATTATTTTTTTGTCATCTTCACCGACCCTAAGTCCGCTTCACGTTCCGAATCTGCCTTCCCAGCCGTCTGGAATTTTTGGGATCCAGAAGGTTTCCCGTAAAACGTCGTGGCGTGAGCTCTCAGCAATAGAAAACTGAATCGTCCAGCGCTGAAATTCCCACATTACAAATTTGTAATTTCCCCGTCATCGGACCGACACTCCCGCTTCGCTAAAGTGCGACTGATCGCTTCATGCCGCGCCGGCGTATTGGCCAGCCTGAAGCGTTGAAATCACACAATTGACAGGATATGCACCCGTGAAACGATCAACCGCGCCAGCCGTCCCCGCACCGATCTTGCCTCGCCGCCGTTTTGTTCAAGGGCTGGCGGCCGGTGGCGTACTACTGGGCCTGTCGCCCTATACTCGGGCCGCCGGAATGCATTCGGAAGGAACAAGAACCGGCTCAGCGGCTGTGTTGAGCGGGACGGAGTTCAATCTTGAGATCGGCGAATCGCCCGTCAATTTCACCGGCAACCCGCGCATGGCGACCACGGTGAATGGCTCTCTTCCGGCGCCGACATTGCGTTGGCGCGAAGGCGACACAGTCACGATCCGTGTGAGGAATCGTCTGAAGGAAGCGACATCCATCCATTGGCACGGCATCATCCTGCCGTTTCAAATGGATGGTGTGCCCGGGATCAGTTTTACGGGAATCGCTCCGGGTGAAACGTTCACGTACCGCTTCAAAGTACAGCAAAGCGGCACCTATTGGTACCACTCGCACTCGGGTATGCAAGAAGCCACCGGCGTCTATGGGGCGATCATCATCGATCCCGCGCAATCCAACCCCATACGCGCGGATCGGGAGTACGTGGTGCAGTTGTCCGACTGGACCGATGAAGACCCAATGCGGGTCTTGGCCAAGCTGAAGATGCAGGGTGACTACTACAACTATAACCAGCCCACCGCTGTTGATTTCTTCCAGGATGCCTCCCGAATGGGGCTGAAGGCGGCGATTGACAAGCGCAAGATGTGGAATGAGATGCGTATGAATCCGACGGACCTAGCCGATCTCTCGGCGAACGTGTTGACCTACCTGATGAACGGCACCACGCCCGCAGGCAACTGGACGGGGCTGTTTCGACCGGGAGAGCGTGTTCGGTTGCGTTTTATCAATGGCGCCGCCAATACCTTCTACGACGTACGTATCCCGGGTCTTCAGTTGACCGTGGTTCAAGCCGATGGCGTGAATGTGGAGCCGGTGACGGTTGACGAGTTCCGATTCGGGCCCGGTGAAACCTATGACGTGCTGGTGCGGCCGAAGGACGGCGCTTATACCGTTTACGCGCAAGCCATGGATCGCACGGGCTACGCGCGAGGTACGCTGGCGGCGCGCGCCGGTCTTGAAGCACCCGTACCTTCGCTCGACCCTGTGGAATGGCTGACCATGGCCGACATGATGGGGGCCATGGGCGGACGCATGGCAGGAATGAGCCATGGCCCGGCCGTAAAGTCTCCCATGGGTGCCATGAGCCATGGCGGCATGGGCGCGATGAACCACGGCAGTATGGTGGGTATGGAACACGACGGCATGCAGGGCATGAATCACGCGGGCATGGCCGGGATGGACCATGGCGCCGTGGCGGCGGCGGGCGCCAGTATGCAGGTGCGCCATGCCAGGACCGAGTACGACGCAAGCACCGATATGCGGGTCGACATGCCTCGCACCAAGCTGGACGATCCGGGTATCGGACTACGCAATAATGGTCGGCGTGCGCTCACACTCTCCGATTTACATACCATCGGTGGCCCGATGGATCCTCGAGGCGCAGAACGTGAAATCGAACTTCATCTGACAGGAAACATGGAACGCTATGCATGGTCGTTCGATGGCGTGGAATATGGAAAATCGACCCCGGTGCATTTCCGTTACGGTGAACGAGTCCGAGTCATATTGCACAACGACACCATGATGACGCATCCCATGCACCTGCACGGCATGTGGAGTGAGCTGGAAGCGCCCGACGGGCGGTTCCAGGCCAGGCGCCACACAATTCCCATCCAGTCGGCTCAGCGCATCAGCTTCCTTGTGACCGCTGACGCTCTTGGGCGCTGGGCGTGGCATTGTCATCTGATGCTGCATATGGATTCAGGGATGTTCCGCGAAGTGGTGGTGGCATGAAGACAGCTTACAACACGTCAGGCACCCCGATCATGAGCAATCAACTGAAGAAGAAATTCCTCGCCATGGCAATCGCCACAGTAGGTACGATGCCCTGGTCCGCCTATGCGCAGACGAATATGGAGCATGCCGGCCACACGGTGGAAACATCGGGAACCAGTACGCCAGCGAAATCCTCAGGCACGAGTCATGGTTCGATGTCCATGCCCGGAATGGATGATGGCTCCATGGATATGTCAGGGATGGATCATGGCTCCATGGACATGTCGGGCATGAGCCATGGATCGAAGGGCATGTCTGGCATGGGCCATGAGCCTGAGAAAATGGGGAGGCAGGACCATGGCACCATGAATATGCGTAAACAGCAGCCTGATTCAAGCAAATCCTCCTCATCCATGCCAGGAATGGCTCACGGTCAATCGGGTGCCAGTGCGCCTCGTGCTCACGACATGGGTGCGATGAATCGCAGCGGCGGCGAAATGGATCACGGTGACATGCGAATGCAAGGGGGCTCGGCTCCGCCTGACGCCCGCGATCCGAACGCCTATTCCGAAGGCTACGTGCGCAATGCGGGCAAGTATGCGTTGCCGCCTTCAGAGGAACTGGTCATGTCGGACATGCATAACTTCGGGTCCATCTACTTCGACCGACTGGAGTACGTCAGGGCGCGAGGCGAGGAATGGATGGCCTATGAAGGCGAAGCCTGGTATGGCAGTACCTACAACCGCGCAGTGATCAAGGCTGAAGGCGAAGTCGCCAGCGGAAAACTACAGGATTCCAAGACACAACTGCTGTGGCGTCACGCGGTTTCGACTTTCTGGGATACGGAATTGGGTGCCCGCTTCGACCATGGCCAGGGAGAGCCGAACCGAGAGTGGCTGGCGTTCGGCTTCAAAGGACTGGCACCCTATTGGTTTGACGTGGATGCCACCGCTTATGTCGGCCCAGGCGGACGGACGGCTCTGTGGTTGAAGGCCGAATACGACATTTTGCTTACTCAAAAACTCTATCTTCAGCCGAGCGTAGAGGTGAACCTCTATGGCAAAGACGATGAGCGCAGGGGTATCGGCAGTGGCCTCACGGATGGCACTGCGGGCTTGCGCCTCAAGTACGAAGTCACGCGCCAGTTCGTTCCCTATGTCGGCGTGGAGTGGTCCAGCAAATTTGGGAAAACAGCGAATTACGTCCAAGCGGCGGGCGAAGCCAAACAGGAGACCCGCTTCGTGGCTGGTTTGAGTTTTCGCTTTTGATGTAGCCCTTTCATTTGGGTGGCTTGAATCGGCCACCTGCTCAATCAAATCCCAGGAGAGTATTCATGTTGAAAAAGACCCTTTCTATTCTGACTTTGAGCGTCTTGCCCGCTCTCGCATTGGCTTCGGGTAACCACGCTGGAGGGCACGCAACGCCGGCGCACGGCATGCCAGGCCACGATATGTCCACCATGTCGAACGCGCCTTCGCCAGTAGGTCAGCCTGGCGATCCGGCCAAAGTCACCCGCACCATCGAGGTGACGATGGATGACAGCATGCGATTCACGCCCAGCGAGATTCAGGTGAAAGCGGGGGAAACCGTCCGATTGTTCATCAAGAACAAGGGGAATATTCCCCATGAAATGGTGATCGGTTCCATTGCCGATCTGAAAACCCATGCGGCAGAGATGCGGAAAATGCCAGGTATGAAGCATGCGGAACCAAATATGATCACATTGGCTCCAGGCAAGATGGGCGGCTTGGTGTGGAAGTTCGATCAGGCGGGCACTGTCGATTTTGCCTGCCTGGTCCCTGGCCACATGGAGGCCGGAATGGTTGGCAAAGTCAAGGTAAGCTGATCTGCCACATGGGCATGCTGCAGAAGAAGCTGATCTTCGGGGTGGCCGGCGCCATTATACTCGGCGTCGCTACTATCTTTTATGGCTCGATACAGCAGTCCGGCCCTGGATTCATAGATCCGGCGGATCGGACGCTCGTGATACAAGGGAAGGCTATCTACGCGACCAACTGTGCGGCCTGCCATGGCGCATCGCTGCAAGGGCAACCGAACTGGCGTCAGCGTCTGCCCAATGGTAGGTTGCCAGCCCCGCCTCACGACAAGACAGGCCATACGTGGCACCATCCCGATGCGATACTTATCGATATCGTGAAGAATGGGCTCGTTCCGGGAAGGACTGCGCCCTCTGACTATGTGAGCGACATGCCTGCATTCGGTGGCTCCTTATCCGATGAGGAGGTTATTGCGGTACTCACTTATATCAAGAGTGCTTGGCCTCCTAAAGTGCTGCAGGCGCAAAAAGAAGTCACATTGCAGCGGCATTCGGGCATGCGTAAGCTGCGACAGCCAGTTGCATGAACAGCAGACCGATTACCGTCGCCACAGCAACTAGAATCCGTTTTGTGCTATGTGTCCTCATTTATGTGTCATATTGGCGCGTCTCGCCGTTAGCATACAACTGCACAGGCCTCAAATCGCATCTGTATAGGCGTTGGCAACACTATAAAGCTTGACATGGGGGGAAGGTCAATCGGCTCTGGCCCTTTCCTTATTACCAAAATTTCGTGGCTTCTTCCCCGGTGATAGCGAATTGCGGCACTACGCATTTCGCTGTGTGTCCTTTGTCAGCCGACCATATTGGGGGCTGCTCGCGAAACGGAAAAATCGTACGCTAAGCCTTGCAAATCTCTGCGCTGTTCTCTGGGGCGGCATGGCAAGCGCAGTCTGAAAGCCCTTGCAGAATCCCGCACGATGCTGCGGCACGTGTCCCGGAGCATTTCTCGCGTAATGCAAGCAGGTTTCGCTTTAATTGCAACAACGCTTCGACGCGAACCTCCACCTGCCCGATATGCTTATCCAGCAGCGTATTGACCTCTCCGCAATCTTGCATCGGGGTGTCCCGGTAACTCAGTAGTTTCCGTACTTCGGTAAGCGTCATGTCGAGAGAACGGCAGTGGCGGATAAATTGCAGTCGTTCGACGTGGGCGTCGTCATACAGCCGGTAATTACCCCTGCTGCGCGTCGGCGGCGGTAACAGGTCCTCAGTTTCGTAATAGCGAATGGTAACGATCGGGCACCTCGTGCGCTTGGCTAGTTCGCCAATCCTGATGCTCATGGAATTGCCTCTCAAAGAAAGATATCTTGACTCTATAGTAACTATAGGGTTTCTAATCGACAACTACGCTGTCGATTTAAAGGAGAAGCCGCCATGGGCGCATGCAGTTCCGAGGGGTGCGGTTGCTCGGCTATAGCGACGCAGCCGTCCCAAGCGAAAACTTCCGGTAACGGAATGATTCAGACTCGGTATCGGATCGAGAACATGGATTGCCCGACCGAAGAAGCGCTGATCCGCGACAAACTGGCCGGGCTACCTGGGGTGGCGGAGCTGGAATTCAACTTGATGCAGCGCCTGCTAACGGTACGCCATGAGTTGCCGTCACTCGAGCCGGTTGAGAAAGCGTTGGCGGCCATTGGCATGCGAGCTAGTCAGGCGGATATCGAGCCAACTTTCCAAACTACAGTATTGGCGATTGCCAAGATGGATTGCCCGACCGAAGAAGCGCTGATACGGGGCAAGCTCGGCAGCATGACCGGGGTGGCGTCACTCGACTTCAACTTGGTGCGACGCACGTTGACGCTCAGTCACGCTGCCGATGCGCTGCCGCCTGTGCTCGCCGCCTTGCAATCGCTCGGTTTCGAGGCCGAGGTGCAGGAAGCTGCCTCATCGGCCAGCCCGCCCGCGCCTCAGCCCGCCAGTACGAACTGGTGGCCGCTGGGGGTGTCGGGCGTGTCGGCCATTCTGGCGGAAACTGTGTCCTGGTTCCACGGCAACCAGTGGGTGGTGGTCGCACTGGCGCTGGTTGCCATCTTCACGGGTGGTTTGCCCACCTATAAGAAGGGCTGGATCGCGCTAAGGAACCGCAATCTGAACATGAACGCCCTGATGTCGATTGCGGTCACCGGCGCGATGCTAATTGGCCATTGGCCGGAAGCGGCTATGGTGATGGTCCTGTTTGCACTGGCCGAAGTCATCGAGGCCAAATCACTTGACCGCGCTCGCAAGGCGATCCGAGGGCTTTTGGACCTCGCCCCGGAACGGGCCACCGTCCAGGCGGGTGACGGTAGTTGGGCCGATATTGATGCCAAAATGGTGGCCATAGGTAGCCGGGTACGCGTCAAACCCGGCGAGCGCATCGCTCTCGATGGCGAGGTGGTGCTGGGCCGCTCCTCGGTCAATCAGGCGCCCATCACGGGTGAGAGCCTGCCAGTCGAGAAGGCCGAGGGTGACGCGGTGTTCGCCGGTACCATCAACGAGGCCGGCTCCTTCGAGTATCGCGTCACGGCGCTCGCAAATAATTCCACCCTGGCGCGCGTCATTCATGCGGTAGAGGCCGCCCAGAGCAACCGTGCACCGACGCAGCGTTTCGTCGACCAGTTCGCCCGCCTGTACACACCCATCGTGTTTGCGGTGGCGCTGGCGGTGGCGCTTGTGCCGCCACTGCTGTTTGAGGCGCCGTGGCTGGCTTGGGTTTATAAGGCACTGGTCCTGCTGGTGATCGCGTGTCCCTGCGCCCTGGTCATCTCTACCCCGGTCAGCATTGTCAGTGGCCTGGCCGCCGCCGCCCGGCGCGGCATCCTCGTCAAGGGCGGGGTATATCTCGAACAGGGCCACAAGCTTAAATGGCTGGCGCTCGACAAGACCGGCACGATCACGCACGGCAAGCCGGCCCAGACCGACGTCGCGGCGTGGGGCGCCGCCGACCCGACTGCTTCCCGGATGCTCGCCGCGAGCCTGGCCGCACGTTCGGACCATCCGGTCTCTCAGGCCGTAGCGCTGGCCGCTCAGGCCGACGGGTTGGCGCTGCACGAAGTGAGCGACTTTGCCGCATTGCCCGGCCGTGGGGTACGCGGGCGCATTGATGGCGCGCTCTATCACTTGGGCAACCATCGTCTGGTGGAGGACCTGGGAGTCTGCTCCCCAGACTTGGAGGCGCGCCTCTCGACGCTTGAAGTCCAGGGCAAGACGGTGGTGATGTTAGTCGGCGAAAACCGTGTGGAAGCCTTGTTCGCAGTTGCTGACACGGTGAAGGAAAGCAGCCGAAGCGCCATTGCCGAGTTGCACAGATTGAACGTAAAAACGGTGATGTTGACCGGCGACAATCCCCACACTGCCGAGGCGATTGCCCGCCAGGTGGGCATCGATCGCGCCCGCGGCAGCCTGCTGCCGGAGGACAAGCTGCGTGCGGTGGAAGCGCTGCAGATGGAAACGATGGCCACGATGGGCGGCAAGATAGGCATGGTCGGCGACGGCATCAACGATGCGCCGGCGCTGGCGCGAGCCGATATCGGTTTCGCAATGGGCGCGGCGGGCACCGACACCGCCATCGAGACCGCCGACGTGGCACTGATGGACGACGACCTGCGCAAATTGCCCACATTTGTGCGACTGTCCCGCGCCACGGCCAGCGTATTGAAGCAGAACATCGCGCTGGCGCTTGGCATCAAGGTAGTGTTCCTGGTGTTGACCTTCACAGGTCAGGCCACTATGTGGATGGCGGTCTTCGCCGATATGGGCGCCAGCTTGCTGGTGGTTGGCAATGGGTTGCGGCTACTGCGAAAGTGACTGAGAGAGTATATCTATGGCCAGGGAAGTCGGAACCCCGCGCTGGCCAGCGGAGCAACCGTGAGGCCAAGCCGCTTCGCCTGAAAGACGGCGGGGGGCATCATGCAATGCCCGGTATCCGCCCCAATGAGCGAAGCTGCACAAGATACTGAGTATGGCGTCCAAGTGACAGCACTGCCCGAACTGGCCGATCTGGCGCGCGACGGCAGTCAACAGGCACGAGGCGAACTTCAGCGCAGGTTACCGCGCCAGATGAAAGAATTGATGGATTTGTACCTAGCCGCTTATGGTCAAGATCGCGCAGGAGCTATCGAAGCCTTAGGCGCTGACGTTGCCTGCTTGAAGGGCACTGTTTGATTTAGCGCCTTTCTCATCATTCTGGCTCACCCCGGCTAGGCCGGGGACAGGCTTTCGTGCGGAGCATCAAGCCTCGTTTCGAGTCTTGCCCCTTGCGGGCTTCAATCCCTTTCGGACGGTGCCGACTGGCACCGTCATTCAAACCCATTCAACGTTAGAGACGCGCTGCGGGCGCGTCTGTTGGCGCTCGCCGCGCAGCATGACAGCCGACTCGCTGGCCAGGTCAACGCATGCCACCAATCCCGTAAGTCCCTGCGCCCTAAACCGCCGACGTGTACCACTTCGCTCCTGCGCTGCGCGGGCTTTCGCGGCATAAACCGGTCGCTGCGCTCCCTATTTATTCCACGGTCCCGCTGCACTTGTCGCTGCATGGTCCAGATCGGCACGGGCTCAGGAACTCACAGGATCGGCGGCAAACAACCGCGAAGACAAGATCCAGCAATTCCAGTCATCACGGCCGGGCTAGAAATCTTCAGGCTCGGTGGCAGTGGAAACCTTTTTCAGGAGCGACAGCGATGCAACCAGAAAACAGCGTTCAGGCCCTCGGGTACGACGACATGAGCGACGCGCAAACCCTGTATGTGCGCAGCCCGAAAGGGCGCTACTGCGTGGCGAATGATTCGCAGGTACTCGCCGCCGCACGCGTTGCCGCCGAAAGCCTGATTCCTGATGGAGGGCTACTCGATATACCGGGACGAGTGAAAGCATTTTTTCAGGCCAAACTTTGCGGCCTGGGCCATGAATGCGCGGCAGTCGTGTATCTGAACACTCAATTGAAGGTGGTCGGCTACATCGAACACGCACACGGCACGCTGTCGCAAGCAAGCGTATATCCGCGCGAAATCGTGAAAACGGCCCTTCGGTTGAATGCCGGCGCACTGATTCTGTCGCATAACCATCCGTCAGGCTTGGCCGAGCCCAGCGGGGCCGATATTTCGCTGACGCGTCACCTCAAGCAAGCCCTTGCCTTGGTTGATGTGCGCTTGCTCGATCACATCGTTGTTACCGGACAGGCCAGCGTATCGCTTGCCGAACGCGGCCAGATATAAGACCCCATGCGCCGGGCGGCGTAAGACGCCCGGTATTAATCAACCCCATGAGCGGAGTACATACCATGAACCACTACGAACGGAAGCAAGCCGCACGCAAGGCCCGTTATGAAGCTAGTGCCGAACAGGCCCGTAGCGCCGCGCAATCGACGCATGCGCGTGCCGAGCAGATGGCTGCGGCTATCCCCTTCGGCCAACCAATCTTGATCGGACACCACAGCGAAAACCGAGACCGCAATTATCGGAAGCGGATTCATCACACCTATGGCAAGGCATACGAACTGGGGAACAAGGCCGATTACTACGCGCAGAAGGCCGCGACGGTGGGCACGGGTGGAATTTCAAGCGACGACCCGCAAGCCATCGCGAAACTTCGCACCCAGCTTGTCGCCTTGCGGGCTCGCCAGGACCTTATGAAAAAGGCCAATGCCAGTATCCGCCGCCACAAGGACGATGAGGCTGCCCAGATCGCCGCGCTGGCCGAGCTCGATGGCGTGACCGAGGACACGGCCCGCGAACTCGTGAAGCCTGACTTTGCAGGCCGCATAGGCTTTGCTTCTTACCAACTGAGCAACAACAACGCCAACATCCGCCGAATTGTCGCCCGAATCAAAGAATTGGAACGCATCGCAGAGCGCACCACGACTGAAAAAGCAGGCGATGGCTACACCTACCGCGAAGACCCCGAGGAAAACCGCGCCATGTTCCTATTTGACGGCAAACCTGCCAAGGACACGCGCGACACGCTCAAGAAAAACGGCTTTCGCTGGAGCCCGAGACGCGGCGCATGGGTGCGCCAATTAACCGGAAACGCCCAATGGGCAGCGCGGCGAGTCATCTGCGTACTGGACGCCGTCGAACAGGCATAAAAACCCCCAGCCTAGTGCAACCTAGGCGGGGGGGTACATCCCTACTCACCACATGAACGGAGTAATAGAAATGTCCCTCGATCTTACCAAACTTGCGCAGCAAATGCGCCAATGCGACGAACAGGGCAAGCCGTGCCGTTTGCCTGCCATGACAGTGCGTGAATTAGGCATTCTTGCCCGCTTGCTGCATGGCCCCGCCGCCTCGACTCTGATCCACTGATACTGAGCAAATAGGAGTACCCATCATGACCAATACCATCATCGAACTGGATCCCGCCAAACTGATTGTGTCGGTACGCTACCAGGCGCGTAAAACACCCGGCCAGCAACCCTTGCCCGAGTTGGCCGACTCCATCGCCGCCCAGGGATTGTTACAAAATCTTGTGGTTGCCAAAGCGAAGAAGCGCGGCATGTATGAAGTCGTCGCCGGGGGCCGGCGCTTGCAGGCCATCGAATTGCTCAGGGCCGATGGGCGATGGCCCGAGGGGCAGCGGGTTCATGCCCTGCTAGTCGAGGGCAACAGCGCCTTTGAAGCGTCCATTACCGAAAACGTCCAGCGTGAGGCTATGCACCCAGCCGATGAATTTGAGGCGTTTGCTGCGCTGATTGAACAGGGCAGGTCCATTGAGGACGTGGCCGCGCGTTTCGCCGTCAGCCCCCTGGTTGTGAAGCGGCGTATGCGGCTGGCCGGTGTGGCCTCGGAACTGATCGACGCCTACCGCGTCGGTGAAATGTCGCTTGAAGTCTTGATGGCCTTTACCATAACCGATGACCAGCAGCGCCAGCGCGACGCATGGGTGGGCCTGTCCGAGTGGGAACGGCGCAACGCACACATCGTGCGCAACCGTCTGGCCGCCGACGAGTTGACCGCCGCCGATGGTGTGGTGCATTTTGTCGGGCTGGACGCCTACCGTGCAGCCGGTGGGCGCTGCTATCAGGATTTATTCGCCCAGGCCGACGATGGGCGCGGCACCTACGTGCAGGATCGCACCCTGATTGAAACGCTGGCGCTGGACAAGCTGGGCGCAGCCGCCCAAACCGTGCGGACCGAGGGCTGGGCCTGGGTTGATGTGTGCATTGATGTGGATAACGGGCTGTTGAGCCGTTTCGGGCGCGTCTGGCCCGAGGCTCGGCACCTGACCGAGGCGGAGCAATCCCGCCTGGATGACCTGACCGTGCAGCGCGCCGCCATCCACGAAAAAATGGATGCCGTGGCCGACGATGACGACGACACCGAGTGGCTCGATTTAGACCAGCAATCGGACGAATTGGGCGCGCACATCGAAAATATCCATGACGCCGCCAAACAATGGCCCTCTGACATGATGGGAGTGGCCGGGGCCATTGTGACTATTGGCTTTGATGGGATCGAGAAAATACACCGTGGCTTGATTCGCCCCGAGCATCGTCAGGGCGCGGTCCAGGCGTCCAAAGGTGAAGCGGGCGGGGCAGGTGCGCATGTATCACTTCCGCAAGCTAAAACCCGGCCCATGCACTCTGAACGCCTAGTGCGCCAGTTGACAGCAAATAAGGTCGGTATCGTCGCTGCCGAGCTGGCTGCGAAACCCGGGATTGCTTTGGCCGCACTGGTTGCATCACTTGTGCGCAAGATGATGATTGGGGGCTACTACGGTGGCGAGAGCTTTGGCATAGGGATTTCGATCCAGCAAGAGGCGTTGGAACAGAACGCGCCCGACTTTGCCCAAAGCAGGGCGGGCATGGAGCTAGCCCGAATTCAACAACACTGGATAGACCTGTTGCCAAAGGGCGAACATGGCGACACCGGCGATGTGATGCAATGGGCGCTTGCCCAGGACGCTGCAACCCTGCTCGATCTGTTGGCCTATCTGGTTGCTTCCAGCGTCCAGGGCATACGGCATCAGGAAAATTCGGCATCAACGGCGCTTGATGAGCTTGCCGCAATTGCCGATGTCGATCCTGCCCGCTGGTGGGAACCTAGCGCCGAGAGCTACCTGTCACACGTATCGAAGGGTCGCATTATTGATGTAGTGGCTGAGGGTGTGAGCAAGGAAGCCGCCGTGCCGCTTGCCAAGATGAAAAAGGCTGAAGCCGTGTTGGCCGCACAGCAAGCACTAGTTGGGCGTGGCTGGCTCCCAGAAATTCTGCACATCCGAACTGAATAAATGGCATCACGCAAGCCCCCAAGATTGATAGCTGGCTATCGCCAGCTCTTAACCCCACTCGGTATCTGAGTGGGGTTTTCTACCGATCTCTTCATGACAAAGCCATGCCCAATAGGCCGATGAATCGACAGTGTGGCATTGATCCCAGGCGTTGCCTGGGTCCCTACAATGGGACGTTGCATGGCCCTTAACCGGGCCATGCTGCAGCCTTCAATTCCCCAAATTCGCTGTCTGCTCATTTGTGGCCTTAAAAGCTACACACATGACGCACCCCTGACGGGGTGAAGAAAGACATTGTGGATCAAGCGTTTGACGGGATATTGCTGATTCTTCCGATGTAGGACGAATAGAGCAACAGAATTACGCAGGCCCTTGATCCGGTGGGAAGAATAGCGGCCACACCTGTAGCCGAATGGCGCGTAGACATTCTGGGTGGGGCAAGAAATTCCATTTCATAGACACTCCGGATACGTCACGGATACATGCAGGATGCACAGACAAGACGGTGTGGCAGCAGATTCGAGACAGACTAATGGCATGTTGGCTGCATTTTGATGGCATCCAGTGGGCATCCGGCAGACGGTTTGAATGCAGAAGAGCGTCAACTGATTTCCATTGAAGTTTCCGTCTTTTGTTCCAGAGTTGCATCTACCCCGTGCGGGGGCAGGGCGGGGCTTTCGACCTGAGCCTGGGCAAGGTCATGCGCCAGCCCCTTGACTCGGAGCCGATCCACCCGCTCGGGCAGCTTGCTGGCATCATCCGTGAACACCACAACTTCATGCCGCTCGCGCGAGATGCTGACGTAGTAGGTATCTTGGGCTGTGGTGCGGCTGAAGCTTTCAGCGTTGTACAGCACCCGGTCGCAGGTCAGGCCTTGGGCACTGTGTGCTGTGGTGGTGTAGGCATAGTCCAGGTGCAGCGGCCGATCGGTGGGCAGGGTAATCTGCCGACCACCGCTCTCTATGGTGACGGTGGCGGCTTCGATGGCAACCACCTTGGCCAGTTGGCCGTTCACCAGATCATGCTGGGCGTCGTTACGGGTCATACGAACCTGGTCGCCCACGGATAGCTCAGATTCATTCAAGTGATACACCGAAAGCTTACCCATGGCCCTGGGAATGATCTCGATGGGTGTCTGCCTTGACGAGCCTGCAGGGCCTGATTGAATGGGCTCCACGGTGATCCGATCATGCCGAGGGATGCCGGCCACACGGTATAGTTCGCCGCGTTTCAGGCCACACTGATAATCGCGTTCGGGCACGACGATGTCGCCCACGGTGTAATAGCGGGCCACGCTGCGTTCGGCCCGCGTGGTGTCGTGACGAGCCAGTAGTTGGCAGCGGCGGCCCTTGCCTTCCAGGCCGCACAGGGTGTGGATGCGAGCATTGATGGCCTGGCGTGAGGCGTTGGTGCCAGTGACTACGATGGTACTGGCCTGCTGGTCGGCGGGCAGCTTCGCATAGGCCTGAGCGATAGCGTGGTACCGCGCCGAGCTGTCGCGGGCCTTATGGCCATGCTCATCGACATTGAACTGATCCGGGACGGTCAGAACCTGGTCCAGCAGCGGCAGGGATCGGCTGGCCTGGCCGCCGGCTGCCAACTGCACGGCTTGGCGCAGGCGTTCATACCGCTGCCGCTGGATGTCTCCCATGAGTACGGTCTTCATGCCGTGTTCCTGCAGCATGGCAAAGGAGCGGCCCGCCTCGATGGCTTTGGTCTGGGCTGTATCGCCCAGTAGCACCACCTTCGCTCCGGTGGGCTGGATGAGCGCCAGGAGCTTGTTCATCTGGCGCACGGGTACGACCCCGGCCTCGTCGATCACCACCACGGTCTGTGGGCCTAGTTGGCCGGTGAAAGGTCGCTTGTTGCGCGCGGCAAGCACCGAGGCCACGGTATTGGCGGGCACGCCGTCCTTGCGCAGATTCCTCACCATGCCGCCATAGGGGGCTAGTGCCACCAGCTTCTGGCCCTGCTGCTTCAGGATAGTCTGGGCATTTTGTAGCGCAAAAGATTTGCCGGTACCGGCCAGACCCTGGATGCCGCTGATTTGATCCCTGTCGCTGGCAATGAGTATCACGGCCTCGCGCTGGCCTGGGGTCAGACGGGAATCCAATCCGGCTTCCGTCACGGAGCTGGTGATGGAAACCTGCCAGGCCCCACGACCCTGTTGTTCAGCGGCCAGGATGCGCGATTCCACCTCATAGGCCTTGCGCGTGGCATAGCGGGGGCTTTCCATGAGCAAACGCCCTTCGGCTATCGCCTGATCCACCAGTTGTCGTGCGGATTCGTGCGACAACCCACGCAGGCGCACAACTTCGGCCGCCCATCCGTCGCGGGTCATGGGCGCGGCCTTCATGTCCTGGGTGCTGCGATAGTGCGGCGCTTCCTGAATGAGCATCCCAGCTTGTACGCAAGCCCGAATGGCCGACTGGATGGCTGAGACATCCGCATGCCCGCCGGCATGGCGCACGGCGCTTTGTAGGAGAGCGGCCAGTGGCATTACGGATTCGCGTTCGGCGAGGTGCTGGATGGCCCAGTCTAGAGAAGCCTGGGCTACCAAGCCGGACGGCTTCCCTGCGTCACGCTGTGGTTGAACCACTGCTTGTAGGCAACTTTGGTCGAACCGCATGCCGATGGCAGCAGCCGCTGCACGCCATTCTTGCTGCAATTCTGCCCGGCTAAAGTCCTGGGACTTGTTCTGCCTGTGAGCGAGGGTAATGCCTTGGCGTAGGCCGTGCGAGGCTTTCTTGCGGGTGGTGCCGCGTGCGGTCAGCTCCGCCGTGATGCGAGCGCTGCGCTTGCTGAAGAATTCGATCTGTTCTCGGCTGATGTGAGCGAGTTCGATATGGTTCTTCTCATGGCGCACGATGTAGCCCAACGCCTGGACATTGCGCTCCAGCGCCGCCTGGTAGATGGAATCGGTCACCCGCAACAACTGAAAAATCTGCTCGTTGGACAGAGCTACCCAACTGCCGTCTGTCCGCTGGGTCAGATTCATCAGTAATGCGTGTACATGCAGATGCGGATCCGGTGCAGCGTCTTCCGTGGGTCGGGCGGTTTCATGGCGAAACTTGGCGATGATGAGATTGCCCGTATGTTCCACCCGCGATTTGCCGCCTTCCTTGCGCCGGCCCATGGCCAGGTGCTGTTCAACATAGGTAAGCGCGATGGCCACGGCATCGTCGTTGGCCTGGACCAGGCGTGAGTCGCCACCGATCAGGGCCTGTAGGGTAATGCTTTTGGGCGCACCAAAGGTCAGATCCAGTGCCGCGCGGGCTTTGGCATCCTTGCGCACCGATTGGCTGGCCGTGATGTCATGGCCAAAATCACCCTGTAGCATGGCTTTGAATCGGGCCGGATCGATTTCGCCGACCGCGCCCAGGCGTCTAGCACCGTCTCCTTGCCAGGTCGCGGCGCCACCATCTCGGCTGTAATAGTCGTCGGCTTGGTCGGCGTAATAGTGGGTGGCGAGGGCCGCACGGGCCCTATAGATCTGGCTGTGCGAGATCATGGGTGCTCCGGGATGTGGGGGTGGTAAAAAAGGCCAGTAGGCAGCATGCCAATACTGGCTATAGGGGTCGCTGATAAGGGGACTGTACAGATTAATTCACAGGATCTGTGGATGGCTTCTAATGACCGGTTTTGTTGAAAAACTCGATGATCAGCACCGCGGGGCTGTTTGCAGGGGTACTTCAACCATTGCCGAGGTCGCGATCGTTGATCCTGAGCTAATCTGAAAGGTCAAATTTCGAGTAGAGGCAAGCGTGAGCGCTGGACCGAGTTTTTCAACAGAATCGACCCGAAGCGGACCGTTCCGGCCATAATGCTTTCAAGCGCCACTAAGTCTGCCTCCCGGGCCTAAATCTGATGCATATATCGCTGATCGGAACTGTCCACGCCGAAAGTGGACGCGCCAACTTGGCGGAATTGCGGACGATTCTTGAACGTCTTCGGCCTGACGTCATCTTTGCTGAAATTCCCACTGCCAATCTTGCTGACTATCTCGATGGCTCTCACGGCAATCTCGAGTCTGCTGCCGTTGCCCTCTATCGCAAGCGCTGTCCAGTTGACGTTGTACCTGTGGACTTGGAAAAACCAAGCGACGAGTTCTTCAGAAAATCTGAGGAGATGTTCAAAAAGGTCGAAAGGACGAGCTCTGTATACCGCCGCCTGGTGGACCAGAATAGCCTCGACACGCGAGATCACGGTTTTCCGTACCTTAATAGCGATCGCTGCGCCCAAGCATGGGCAGCCATCTACGACGAGGTGCGTGCAACCGTTGAATGGATCGGCGACGCCGGATTGCGGCAGATTTACGCTCTATGGTGCGAGACAAATGACCATCGCGAGACGGGGATACTGGAGAACATCAATGGCTATTGCATCCGCTGCGCACTCTCTCGTGGAGTGCTTCTCGTTGGCGCTGGACACAGGAAAGCCATAGTGAAGAAGAGGCAGGAGCAACGAGGCGTCGGTGCACCAGGAGTCTCATGGAACCTCGAAAGTTCTCTGGATTAGGGGTGTGAGGAAATGTCTGTCTCTGGCCGGTTGAGGTCAAATTGCATGCTGAAATGCGGCCGCCTTATTGCCATATATCTGAAATGGGATTCTGACCCTCGTCACTGGTAAATCCCCTGCCAGCGCGACATACCCCTCCAACATCGGTAACGCCTGAATTTGCGCTCCCGTCACAATATCCTCCACCGTCCGGTCCATATTGTCCGACGTGTTCCTATGGTCCGCGCTCCGGCTAACGCTGTATTTTGGCCGTTCTACCTCATGCTTGCCAAGGCTTTCGCTCATGTCCCTCGCGGTCTGCGGATCGGTGCGAGACCCGCCCAACACCACCAGGTTGCGAAAACTCGCCCGGATGGTGGTTGCCATCGTCCTGCCGTACAGGTGTTCAAGCTGAGATGTGCTCTGTAGGCCCGCGACGATGCGCAACCCATTCTTGCGGCCTTTAGTCAGGCCAGATTCCAGTGAGGGCAGGGCTTCCAGGCTAGCCAATTCATCAATGAACAGCCACCACCGCCTGCCGGTGCCTTCGGGCATGGACAGGATCGAGGTGATGAAGACATCCGCCCAGGAGGACACCAGTGGCCGCATGGAACTCATCATGTCTTCGCGCCAGTTGATGTACAGGTTGCCGCCGTCTCGTTGATCCAGCCAATCTCGGATGGAAAAGGCCCCAGGCTTCATGCCGGTGTGTTCTGACAGCTTGTTCGAGAGCACAAACCGTGCAGACGACAGTGCCTTGCTGGCCTCGCTAGATCCCACAAACAGGGATTCTGCCAAAGTGCCTTCCAGAAACTGCTTCAAGACCTTGGGGTCCTCAATGGTGCACAGGCGAAATAGATCCATGATATTGGCCTCGTTGCCTTGCAACTGGTGGAGTTTCTTGGCGGTTTCGCGTAGCAGCAGACGGCCGAAGTCATTCCATTCTTCGGCGTTCTTGTCCTGGCTCATAGGCACCATTGAGTGTGCCAGGCGCTTCCAGTCATAGTCGGCTCGCACTTCGTTGAAAAAGGACCAGCCCTCGCTCCGGGCGTCGTAGGGATTTAGAATCACATCGCCCGGCTGCCAGAATTTGCTCAGCAGGTCGCCGTTGGGGTCGATGACGATCATGCGGTCATTGCGCACAGGCGTTCGGCCTGGTAGGTGGATCTGCGTGCCACCGCGCGATCGGGCAAGGACAGAGGCGGCCATGTTGCGTAACAGGACGGATTTACCAGATCCCGTGGCACCGCTCACCAGCAGGTGCAGGTTTTCGTTTGCAACGGGCATGGGAATGCCTGCCACGTCGACTTGCTGCTTGCCGCGTTCTTCGCACAGGCGGGCCAGGTGCTTGACCGTGGTCATGCGGGTGCCGCGGATGAAGCGCTTGTAGGCGGCACCCTCGAAGCCTTCCGTCTTGGCGGTGCGGCCGATAAAGAGGATCAGCGCCAGGGAAAGCGCCAAGCCGATGCCAAGCGCACCATAAAGCAGCGGATAGCTGGGGGTGAGTTTGACGAAGTACCAGGCTGTGCGGCGGTTCCAGTCCCGCCAGGCCATGTTGCTGCCATAAGTGGCGGCGGCCATCCACGTGCCGACCGGAAAAATTACTAGGGAAATGGCGGCGATGCGCCGTCGGGTGATGGGCGAGATCAAGGTAGACATGGGATCCTGCGTTCAAGAGATGAGCCACTGGCCCAGGGCCAGGCCGGCAAGCAGGCCACCCAGCACCCCGGCCGCACTGCCCACGACCACCGCAATGAGCGCCATGCGTCGGGCCGACTGATGGGCGATGCGGGCGTAGCGGGCGGCGTCCTGAGCCAGGAGATCCAGCCGAGTATTAGTGGCACTTAGCATGGCCTGGAGGGCTTGCTGGGATTGCTGGTTAATGGGCTTGGCCGCAGCCTGCATCACGTCGGTCAGGTGGCGAGCCAGTTGCTGCGGCAGGATCTGCTGAGCGTCGGATAAGGCCTGCATGTGCGTTTGCGCAGCATCCAGGCTTTGAGTGGTGACTTCCAGCCGGTCCACAAGGCCGACGACGTCGCCCAGCACCTCGTGATACAGCAGATCCAGCTTGGTGCGGGCGTTGCCCGCAGCCTGGCTTGGGCTTGAATTCGACTCCATGGCGTTCAGGCAAAGAGTGCCGTGAAGGCGGCGTTCATCTGCCGATCCACGGGCTGAGCCAGGGCGCGTAAGGCATGCCGGTTACTCAACTGGGAGATGCGGACATGGTCGCTGCGGTCGGCGGCCTTGAGCAGTGCCCGGTAATCCGTCTGGTCGGCCAGCACGTCCGCGATGGTGGTGCGCAGATCAGCCAGCAGCTCAAAGACTTCATTCTCGAAGATGGCGGCCTCGGGGTTGGCCCGCACTTCGCCAGTCTTGGCGGCATAGGCCAGGATAGAAGGAAACTCATCCTCGACGCTGGCGCCCACCCGGTTGAACAGGATGCGCACACGCTCCGGATCCACGCCAAGTTCCGCCAGGGCGGCCACTGTCTTGATGGTTTCGCGCTGGGCCTTGCCAGTGTTGATGACGGGCAGAACAAAGTAGCTCATTTCTTCGTGGGCGCCTTCGTAGCGCATCATGTGCGTCAAAAAATCCTCGATGTTGCTGGCCCCCACATCGACGATGGCATCGTCGCGGGTAAGCAGCTCGCGGAACAGCCTGCCGAAGTGCTCGCCGCGCAATTGATCCACGGACAGGCCCAGATCGGCACTGGTTTCGTTGGTGGATTCCACGGCGAAAATCTGGGCGCTGTTCATGCGCGGAGCAAGCAGATGCGAGGCGGTAACGGTCTTGCCGACGGATCCGGTGTAGTTGAGGACTGTGACTTTCATGGGGTCATTCCTTGTCTTGATGAGTGGAGGTGTTTTCAGCGTGCTTCGTGCGTTGCGCCAAGCCTTCTCGGCGCAAGGCCTCCAGATCCACGCGCATGTCGCGGATCTTGCGTAGGTCGCCGGGGGTTTGGATGTTGCGGGGCCGGCCCTGGATCGCGTCCATGGGGGGTAAGGGTTGTGTGGCTGGGGCGGGCTCGGGCTCGGGCTGGGCCGGATCGGCCCCCGGTGAAGGCTCGAGCGTCGTTTGCATGAGCGCTGACCGCTGCGCCTTGCGCCAGCGATACAGCGTGGTGACATAAGTGCTGCGCTGTACCGGCAAGCCGACCGCTGCCAGGTCATCAAGCACGGCGGCGTGGGGCACCCCTGCCGCCACCTGGGTTTCGATGATGGGAAATAGCGCTCGCAGCTTGGAGGCCAGACGCAGGCGTGGGTCCAGAGTTTCCAGCACCGCGCGGTATCGCGCGATGGAGTCGGATGTGGCTTGGTTTTGAGTCATGGGCGGACGCCTTGGGTAGTGAGAGTTCACGGCTGCAAGGCGGGTAATGCCGCTGCCTGTTTGCCGTCCAGCCAGGCCATACCCGCAGCGTGGGCTTCGTCATAGGCGCATTGGTTGTCAGCGAAGCGCACGGACTCACCCCGTGCTGGAAAATGGCCGCAGCCAACCTCCTGGTTGTGGTCCAACAGGCGCAACAGGTAGCCCTCGCCCTCTGCTTCGCGCGGGACGATTTCAAACGAGAAGCGCAGTCGGGCCCGGGCAAGCTCCATCTCGAACTGTCGCGAGACCGCCGGGATGCGGGCAGCCCAGTCCGGCCCGATCCGGTCCAGGGCGTCGCCGATGCGGTAGCCGCGTTCCTGCAGCCAGTCATTTCGATCCAACACTAGAGCAGCGGTCAGCGCTTCACCCAGGCTCAAGGCGCCGATGCCTTCGCGAGCGGCACGTTGGGCGATGGCAAGCATGCGGGTGTCAAGATTCGAGTGCATGAGAACTCCTTTGCCCTTTGGCTTGAAGGGCGGTGATGAGGGATTGGGCGAGGGTGTTGCCCGAACGGGCGGACGTCGCTCAGTTGCCGACCGATGCAGCCGCCGGGCGGTTGTGCCGTGTGGCGATCCGAGCTGGCCTGGGGCTGAGGAAATCAGGCCTAGTGGCAGACGGACTTACCCACAGGCCGTCCTGGTAGTAATAAGGTAGAAATAAGGTAGAGGGCGTTTCGATGGCTGGAAAGCCACTACCCATGCGGGTTTTCAAAAATTCAGCGCGATGTTATGACGATAAAGCGCGATGCTATGACGAAAACCCGCGATGTTATGACGATGCAGGCGCGATGTTATGACGACGGTCTGGATCACTTATCCACAGGCTGAAATTGTTCAATCATTGATCAGTTTTTATGCCGTTTCGGGCACCATGCGCGATGTTATGACGATGGGTTGATCATCGGTCCAGACGGGTCCAGACGGCCTGTTTGTGCCCCCGGGTGGCCGCCTCAATCCTGGGTTCGGTAATCACTTCCAGAGTTTCCAATTCAACGAGGCTGCGCTCCAGCGTGGCCCGGAAATCCCGCATGCGCCCGGTGTATTGAGCTCGTTCCTTGAGGATTTCCAGGCTGTATTTTTGCTGGATATCGGCCGAGGTGCCAATCAGGCGCTGCAGGCTCTTGGACAAGTCGTGGCGCATCCGCAGGCGCTTGGCCCAGTCCACCAGGGCATATTCCCTGTTGCTGAAGATCTGTGCCCAACGTGGGTCGGCATAGATGGTGTAGCTGCCGGTGGGTTCGTCATAGTCGAACCCGCCGATCATGGCCAATACGCGGGTTGACGGGTGGTTGCCATAGCTGTATTTGACGGTGCCGTCCTTGCGCCGGGCCTCGATGCACAGGGTGAAGCGGGCCAAATCCTTCATGCCATCGTGCAGCCACTCATAAGCGCTGCCCCCGGTTGGGCGGCCCATGCCGCGCAGAAAATCCGCTCGGTTGATCGTCGGTGCCTCGCCCAGCAAGGCTGTGGTCTGCAGATACATGGCGTGCATCCAGATGTCGGCATGGTCTTCGGTGAGCTGCTTACCGGAGCCTTTGAGCAGGATGTTCGTACCCTCCAGAAAGACGGTGTCGTCGTGCATGGGGCGCCAGCCTCGGCGCACCGGCGCAAACATCGAGCTTCGGGCAATGTAGTTGGGAATGGCACGCGCGGTTTCGTTGATGCCGGGCACAATGAAGGGGGCCGGTGTGTGGGCCTCTTTTTCCGCGGCGGCGGCGATGGCCTGCTGGGCCTTTTGCTGTGCACGCTGCATGGCGGCGGACAGGTGCAACAGGCTGCTGTCCTTGTGGAAAGGCAAACGGATGGATGCGGTCATGGGGGAATGCTCCAGACGAGCCCGTACGAGGCCTGCCTGGATCGTGTGCAGCGCCTCACACGGGTTCAGGGGATAGGTTGGCCGGCTGACAGGCTGCGTGGCCATTGATGATGGGATCAGGACTGCGATGGGAGTGCCTATGCAGCTACTCATCTAGGCCTCAGCCGTCGCGGCTCGAACCACAGTTCCTTTAGCCGAAAGCGCTCGAAATACAGCACGATGTCTACGGTCTGGCGCAGGAATGCTTGGATGGTTTCCAGATCCAGATTGCCGCCTGTGGGGGACTGCTTTATGAGCACGGCCAGGCGGTTGAAAGTATCGGCCGCGCTATTGGCGTGGGTGGTAGTGACCGACCCGGGATGGCCGGTATTCAAGGCCGCCAGGTAATCCCAGGTCTCGGGGCCGCGTAGCTCCGCCAGAAAGATCCGGTCTGGTGACAGGCGCATGCAGGCGGCCAGGCTGTCGGTCGGCGACACCCGGCCCCGCGTGGCGCCGTACATCAGGTGGATGCGGTTGCGGTGTCTGGGTAGGATCAGTTCATGCACGTCTTCGATGGTGATGAGGCGTTCGTCGATCGGCACCCGGTCGATCAGGGACCGAGCGAAGGTGGTCTTACCCGAACCCGTGGCACCGGCCACGACCAGGTTCTTGCGGGCTTGGATGGCGACGTGTAGAAAGGTCGGGATATCGCCCGCTGATTTCAGGGACAACAGTTGCTGGTCAATGGCGGATACGTTGCCTGTGGTGCACTCGGCGGCCGTGTCGGCCATGGCATCGAAGGCGCCCTGGGCCTTCAGTTCGTCGAGCGTGAAGGCCGCCTGGGTGTGCTTGCGGATATTGATGGCCATCGTGCCGTCGAGGCAGGCCGGGGGCTGCACGATCTGACCGCGCTCGCCACGGGGCAGCAAAACTGAAAGAATCGGCGCCTTGGCCATGTGGTTGTAGGCGGCCAAAGCGGTTGCCAGCGCCTCCAGATGGGGGTAGGTAAGCACCTGGCACTCGTGCAACTGCCAGGCGCCATGCTCGCGGGTGTAGAGTTCACCCGGTCGCACGATGGCGATTTCTGTCACATCGGGATCCTCCAGATGTGTGGCGATTGGCCGTAGGAAGGTCTTGACCGCAATCGCCCGATCAAAGGGCAGCGGGTCAGGGGATGGGTTCAAGGTCATAGACTTGGCTGAAATCCAGGTCGCGGGCCACCATAATGCCGATGCGCTCGCCCTGGTTCTTGTAGAGGGTTGGTGGGATATCCAGCGACTTCTCCAGGATCTTGGCGGCGACGTCCTGGCCACCCTCGCGGGTATTGTCGAATCGGATGTTGTTGTTGCCGGACTGACCCTGATTGGCGGCCCAGTCGCCGAAATCTCCAATCAACGAGAGCAGGATGGCGTTGCCGAATCGATCCCAGAAATGGTTGTCGATATGGCCATCGACCCCCGCTTCGCCCAAAGGGCCTGTGCCGGGCGAACCCAGATTCACGATCACGCCCGTGGGGGTTTCTAGCCGGTTCCAGGTGATAAACGCCCGGGCCTGGCCTTGCTGGATGCCGCCTGACTGATAACCGGTGAATTTCGTCCCGGCGTCGATCAACTTCACCTTACCGTTGGCGCTCATCACGTCGTGGGTGGCCAGGCAGGTCAGCAGGCCGGCCTGGGCGCTGACGAGTTTGGTCTGTAGCGTGCAGTCGATCATCGTGCCCTGGGTAAGCAGAAAATTGCGATTACCCAGTTGGCCGGCGACCGATGGGGCCAGTTCAAGCGGGCGTAGTTTGTCGGCCAACGGCCCGGCATCCGCCAGAGGGCCGCCGGCCTTGGCCTGGCCGGATGCGGGATCGCCGCCCGCGCCTGCGCCAGCCTGCAGGGGGCTGGTCAGGCGCCGCTGAGTGACGTCATCCACAGGAGATGGCGCGGCGGGCACGGGTGGCGGCACATAGTAGGAGCGAGCAGGCGCCTGTGTGGGCGGCATGGCTTCCCGCTTGAGGTGTGGCGCGGGCCGTTCGACTTTGGGTGCCTTCAGGCGGTTGGCGATACCGCTATGCTCGGCCTCCAGGTCGGATTCATTGGCTTTCTCTTGATCTCTGTTCCAAGCCTTGACCAGCACTCCCACCGCCACAGCCAGTGCCACCAGCATGGTGAGCCACAAAAAGGCCCGAGCACCGCGTGGGGCGCTGCGCCCAGCAGTCTGCAGGTCGAGAGGTTCACGATCCAGCTTCGGGCAGCGTAGGTCGGGGTGCCAGCCGGCTCCGAGACCCTCCGCATGGCTTATCCCACCGGTGGCGGCGGCTGTGTCGTGCAGAGGTTTTCCGTACTGTTCATCGGTCATGGGTATTCCTTGCTGGGATAGCTTCATGCACTCGGATGGCGGGCACCGGCATGCTGGACTGCCGCGGGGCGGCCGACTGTTGCGGAGCCGTTGTGCCCGTGATGCGGCGTTTGACGGCTGGCGATACTGTCCCGGTACGTGTCGGTATCGGTGCCGCGCCATAGGCCTCGTTATGGATGGCCAGCACCTGGTTGCCCAGACGCAAATGCCACAGTGCAGAAGTGCGGTGCAGCACCATGGTTCGTTCGTCGGCCATATGGAAATTCGTCAGTACTTCCTGGCCGTCGGGCGTGACGCGGTAGACCGCAGGGATGTCCGCCTCCGAGGAAAACTGCAGCCAAGTCTGGCGGCCGTCATCCCAGGCATGAATCGGCGCGAGGGCCGCGTCACCGCTTCGGGTGTAGGCCTGCCAGTTCAGGGGATGGCCAACGGCCTTTAAGGATCTCTCGATGGCGGCTTTCTGCGCAGCTTCGTCCCGCTGGCGGGTTTCCTCTTCGGGGTAACGGATGACAAGCTTGTAGAGGGCCGGAGCACCGCGCTGGTCGCTGTACGAGAGCCGAAAACTGTAATCGTGTCGGTCGGTCACGACAATCAGATTGGTGTTGGCGTCTTTGGCCGTAGGCTTGAAGAACAGATGGTTGCCCTTGTAGGTAAAGGCATAGGCTTGGCTGTCGCCAAAGACGTGATAGACATAGTGTTCGCCAGGTGCGAGCACGATGTGCGTGGCCACGCCGATGACGGCATCGAGCTGAATCACATCGGCTGCGTTGTAGGTCACATAGCGGACACGATGGTCGAGCCGTGAAGATCTGGGGGTTTCCAGCGCCAATGCGCTGGCTGGTAGTGCCAGGTACAGCGCAAGGCCGACCGCCAGTGCCTGCCGGCTGTGGATGCGTTCAAACATGGGGATTCCTTCTGATGCGTGTGTGCTTCAGCGCGACAGGTCGGCAGCCAGGTCGTAGCGCGTGACCTGAAAGCCAAGAGGGTTGAGCCTGGCTACGGCTTCGGTGAGCGGGACATCCACGTATTGGTAGGCCATGGTGGCGATCAAATGGCGCACCTTGGTGGTGTCGCCCGTGGTTGCATCCCGTTCGGTTTTGGTGAACCGGACGATGGCCGCCTGATTGGCACCGAGCGTGATGGAGTGGACCCGCACGTCCACCGTGCCCTGGGTGCCCAGTCGTGTGGTAACGGCATCCGGCCCTTCGAAGCGCTTGCCGTAGGCCGTCTGGGTCGGCGCCGAGGATAGTAGCGCGCAGGTATCGAACTGTTCCTGGATGGTCTGCCAACTGTAGCCCTCGCAGTTGAGCACGTAGGTGTTCAGGAAATACTTGGCGATGCGCTGGCCGTAGTCCTCCAGCGGACGGCCCAGGCTGCTGACGTGCTCGATAGCGCCGGTGGCATCGTTCACACGCACCACGTACATTTCGGGCGGCTGTTTCAAGGGCGTGAGGCCTACCACGGCGCCGACGGCGGCCAGGGCGACAATGCCAGCCCCGAGCGCGACCTGCCAGGCGCGTTTGCGGCTGGTGATGAGTTCACCCAAATGATCGCGTTCCAGGCCTCGGGATTGTTCCAGGTAGGCTGCAATGTCTTCGGATTTGACGGGTTCTGCCATGACTCAGGCTCCTTCAGGCAGGGGTGGTGTGGCATTGACCGGAATGCGTGGCGTGTCGGCGGGCTGTGGCGGCTGCGGCGCATGAAAGGCGCAGCCAGCCAGCAGAGCGGCTAGCGCCAGCGTGGCGATGAGGGATTTCATGAGTAAAGGGCTCCAGGCCTGCCGGATGGGCGGGCCGATCAGAGAATGAGGAAAAAGGCCGAATCCAGGCCGGAATGGCCGAGAAATCGGCCCGTGGCGTGGATTACCTGGCCCGAGGGCGCAGCATGCTGCGAATACGCAGAATCGAGAAGGCACCGTGCGCAGCGGACCCAATGCCAAGGCGGGCGCCAAAGCCATTGGAAAGGCCGGCGGCCAGGCCGGGAAGCATCAGCATGACGACGAGGCTGGCGACGCCGACCAGCAGTTGAGCGCCGAATAGTCCGAGAATATCTTTGGCTCCGCCGTTGATCTGATCTGCGATCATCCGGATAAGCTGGATGTTCATCTGCAGCAACAGGCCAAAGATGAGTCCGGCCAGTAGTGCCAGGAACACGAAGTTGAGGGCCTGAGAGACCCAGTTGTTGAACAATGGCCTGGTGGGCTCAAATAGCGTGGCTGCAATGAAGATGGGGCCAGCCGCCACCACAAGCGCCATGCCCACCTTGCCGACCACAACAATCACCATAATGATGCTGCCCACCACGGCGGCATTGATGCGGACCAACGTAGCCAGAATGCTGACCAGCACCTCCTTGGTGGAGGGCAGCACGTTATACCAGGCGCCATCACCTCCTTTACCCATCATGGCGTTGGAGGCCTTGCCGGTCTCGTTCTGCAATTTGTCCACTTCTTGTGCCACGCTGCCGGTACCCAGAGCAATCTGCGCGACATCGTCAGGCAAGGCGATCATGGTCTTTGCGATGTCGTTCTGATACAGGCCCCCGGCACCGAAGATCATGGACACAATAGCCACCAGAATGGCCTTGCGGAAGAACTCGGTAACCGTCATGCCACCCTGGCCGTGCATGAGCGCAAAGGCATAGACCACGAACTGAAGCGTGAGACCAACGACGATGACGGGCATCAGGGCCTCGAATAGGGACTGCATGGGGCCATTCACGGCATCGTTCAGGACACTTTCTGTTTGGGTCATGACCCATTGAGCAATGTCGCTTGGGGCTGTGGGTGGGGCGACGGGAGGAGTCAGGCCGGACATAATGTGGCCTTATTCGTTTGTCCCGGTGTTTCCACCGGGGTCATTGTTATCCCCGAACCAGCCGCCATACACCCGTTCGGCTCGCGCTTGCAACAGGTGACGTTCGGCTTCCAACTGTTGAGATGCCAGTTGAATCCGGGTTTGTTCAGCCTGAATGTTTGCTTGCTCTATCTGAATGCGGGCCTGCAGTTCAGCAATTTCCTTGGGGTTGGTCGTCTGATTGATCTTGTCCTGTAGGGCATCCACGTTAGCCAGGCGTCGAGTCATGGAGTCGTAGGCCCGTTCGCTCATGGCTTTGGACGTAGCCTCGATGTTCAAGGCTTGCTTGGACAGCGCCTGGCGGTCCTCTTGGAAATTCACAGGAGCTGTGATTTGGCCCGTAATGCGGCCTACATCACCGTCTAAGTTCGATCCCGCTGAACGATCCAGGAGGCCCTGAGCGCTGGATGGTAGCGCTGAACGCAGTTGATTCCGAATATCGGCGTTACCGACGACGTTCCCGTAGCCGCTAGACTGAGTGAAGGCCGCGAGTTGGCTTTTGGCCGTAGCCAACTGGTTCGTCAGATTTTTTAGCTGGTCTCGGGCAGTGAGCAACTGTTCCTGCAACTGGGCAATTGTTGCAGAATCGACAGTGGGAATGCCGGCGGCATGGGCCGGGATTAGGAACGCAGCGGACAGGGCTATGCCCGCCGCAAATGACTTGCAGCGTGTCATGGAAAATGCTCCGAGAATGCGCCCACAGGCGCAGGAATTAGGGCGTGGCGCTGGCTTGCTGGGCGATGGCCTGGTATTCGGCTTCAGTCGCTCTGCGTGCCTTCATTTGTCCTGATACGATCAGATCAGCCTTTTCGTCGTAGGCAATGCGTTTGTCACCCACAATCAGGATGTTCTCTGAATCATCGAGTTTGGCGGGCAGTTTGTGCGCTTGGTATCCGCCAGTGAAGGGCCCCTTTGCAACAAGGGTGAAGAGGAAGCTATCGCCATTGCGGGAGATCTGGATGGCGTCGGGGTCGTACTTGCTGTCCGACTTCCAATACCCCACGAACTTTTCTCCATCCGCATCCGTCTTGCATCCAGCCAGGATGGTCATCAGGGTGGCGCCGGTAGCGGCAATGAAATGTCGTCGATTCATGAGGTGTCCTGTGATGATGAGTTGGTGGGATAGGCCTGGTGTCGCTTGAAGGCTGCCCAGGCATTTGCCACGTTGCAGGCGTGCCCGGCCTTTGTAAGCCAGTACACACGCTCGGAAGGTTTCAGGATGTTCCACCAGGCCATGCCCAGGGCTTCGTCAGCACTGGGCGGCCGCTTCAAATCGAAGGAGGTCATGAACATAGATCCGGCCCCTCCATTTCGTGTGTTGACTCCTGCAGTTTCAGGGGGTGATCGAAGCGTATTCCTATGAGGTCAGATACTCGCTGATAGTCGGCGGGTTCCGGCCGGTGACCGTTCACTTCATGGACATGCAGGCTGTAGTACTTGTGCACACCTTGTTCAAAATAGGCACGATCTTCTCGTGGTGTAGTCGAAGCAAACCAGAGATATGGCGCGTGACTGGGACCCGAGGCCGATGGTGAGTCCAGGCCGTGATCTTGTGCCAGGCGCTGCAGCTCATCCGTACTGATCGCTACACGCTTAACCTCGACTTCGTTCAGGCTACATTGCCCAGCCTCCAAGTCCTCCTGTGTCCAGTGTTCGCAGTAGATGGAGATCAGGATGGTGTCTTCCGGGGTTTCGGCGGCCGGCTCCGGGTTTTCGAGGCCTAGGCGGCTGTAGAAATCCTGATCATGCCGCTGCTGCTCGGTTTGTCGACCATTACGATCTCGGGAATCGTGATTCATGGGCGCGTTTCCTTTTAGAGGGCTATTGACGGATGGTCGTTCACTGTCGCGCATGCTTCACGGCGGCCAGATATACCGGCAGCCAAGCGGCGGGATCATGACCAGCCCGGGCGGCTGCCTGTTCCGCGATCTCCGCCATGTCGGGGCTACCCGAAAACACCAGCAACTCATCCTCGCAGCCGGAGAGGTCCAACTGAGCGACGGTGACGCTGGATCCTTGCTTCACCAGGAATTTGCGGCTGGCTTCGCCAAGACCCTTGAGCAGTTCAAACTCCGCCGGTGTAAGCCCAAAGCCCTCAATGTAGTCGCGGGCGCGGGCCTTGGGGTTGGGCAAGAGGATCAGCGTGGCGGTCTGCTGTACCAGGGACGGCCCCACCGGGTTGTCCGTGATAGCCCCCGGTTCCTGGGTGGCGAAGGCCAGCACGCCGTTTTTCTTGCGGATAGTGCGGCTGGCGTCCTGCATGGATTCCTGGAAATGCGCGTCCTTCAATGGATGCTGGCATTCGTCATACAGGTTGATGATGCGCCGCCCGTCGTGCAGGGCATCGATGCGGTGTTTGAGATATAGGGTTGCGGCACCGCGCACCTCGTCGTCATCCAGGAGTTCCGTCAGATCGAATCCGAAGATTGCGGGCTTGCCGGGAATGGCCCCCAGATCGAGATCGTCATGTGGATTGTCAAACACCCAGCCATACTCGCCGCCCTGGCACCAGGGGGCCAGCCGTGTGTGAATGGTGCTCTGCGTGTCGTCTTCGCTGTAGGGGTTGGGGAGCAGCGTATTCAGGGTCGAAAGTGTCCTGGCAGGCCGGTCAATCAAGGTGGTCAGTTGTTGCACGGCCTGGGTGATGTCGGTACGCTGGCGTGTGCTGACCGCCTCGCTCCGGCGTTCGGCCAGGTATACGACCAGGCGCACCATGAATGCGACATTGCCTTTGGTGGGCTCCATCTGAAATGGATTCCAGCCAGTGGCTTCGCCTAGGCGAATGTTGAAGTACCGGCCACCGAGCGCCATGATGAGCACCTGCATGCCCTGGTCCTTGTCCCAGACCACGCAGGTGGCGCCAAATTTCTGTGCTTGCGTGAGCAGCATGCCCTGCAGTACGGTCTTGCCGGTGCCGGTCATGCCGATGATCATGGTGTTGCCGGGGCGGCGCTTGCCGGTTTCGTCCAGGTCCTCGGTGGATGCATGAAAGTTGAAGAAGAACGGCGATCCTGTTTGGGTCTTCAGCATTGTCACTGCTGGCCCCCACGGGTTGCCCGCGGGCTTGCCGGTCAACTGATTGTGTAGACTGGAAACGCATAGAAAATTGAACGAGGTGATCGGTACTGGTCGGGGCCGCCAGTGCCAGTTGCCCGGTAGCTGCGCCCAGAAGCCCGCTTCCAGAGCCCGATCTAGCGTCCGAAAGCCCACGGCATCTTCCGCCAGGGCCGTGGCGGCCCGGGCCAGCGCCTGGCGCACGCCTTCGGCGGAGTCGCCATAGACCAGAATCGTGGCGTGGTGGTCGCCCAGCCCCAGGCGCGCAGAGGTCAGATCATCCATCACATCCGAGAGCTGCGCTACCTGGCTGGCCGAATCGTCGCCGGAATCGACCAACAGCTTGTGGTGCTTCTTCACTAGCTTCTTGGCCGCCGCCCCGGCGTGGCTGCCCCAGGACTGGGTGAGTACGAATTCATGTGGCAGACCGAGTAACCGGTCTAGGTGGCCTGGTTTGGTGGCTTCTGGGTAGTCGCGCAGCTCCATCATGCCGAAGATCCGGGATCCCGCGACGGTGCGCAGTTCACCCAATTCGCCGTGCCGCCCGAAGATGGGTCGCGCGTGAGGTACGGTCTCGCGCAGGCGCTCCCGGCTGATCGCTACGGGCCTGTGGATGCCGGAGATCAGGAATCCCAGGAATTCAGCCGTTTCACTGAAGGCCAGGCCCTTGCGATCCACGATGCCAAGCACCTGTGGATCGTAGCGGTACAGGCCCGCAGTCAGTGCCCGCAGGGTGCTGGTGAGCCGTTCGATGGATTCGGCCTGCCAATGCGCGAGGCGATGGGCGTTGGTTTTCTCCAGGCTGGCAAAAGTGCCAAGCACCGGATCCTCGACTGGATGGATGAGCACTGTCAGATACAGATCGTTGACCATCAGGCCCGAGGCATCGAACGTCGCCCGATAGGCCGCATCGAACCGCGCGGCAAAGATCTGGGCGAAGGTGCTGTCCGGGTATTCCGTTACGCGGCGGCGAATGATGTGCGAGTACAACCCCAGCGACCCCATGGGCAGGCCGCGCAGTACGTTGTGCAGGGCTTCGATCCATTCTTTCAGTTCCGCCTGGGCGTAGGCATCCGGCGCCCGTCCTGACACCTTGATAACAGCCAGGTACTCGTGGTTGTCGCACGCAATGATCCGGTCGGTGACGTGATGAGAATAAGGCAGGTAGCGAGAAACCAGCCGTTCATCGACGGCCAGGGCAGTGGCTGCAGTCATGAAAGAGTCCTTTGGTGGATGTGGCGGCGCCAGGGCCGGTCGCGGTGATAGTCTTGCAGGGCATAGCTCGACCCATGCCAGAAGCGCTGGTTGCGGTTCAGGCGCCGGGTTTTGATCTCCAGCCAGAGCACGTCCAGCGCCTTGTCGTCGTCGCGGGTGAGGATCGCCAGCGCCGGCATGACCACAAAGAGCAGCCCCCACCAGGCCAGGCCCGCCGCCATGGCGATGATGGCCACGCAGGCAAACGCTCCAAGCATAAGTGTGGTGGGAATACCCATGAACGTTGCCTTGCGGCCCAGGCCCTTGAATACAGGATAGGTGTTGGGGTTCTGGTGGCTTGCCGATGGCCGGGTGGTGGAATCCATGTGTGCGGCGTGTGTACCTGTGGCGTGTGCAGTCATGGCTTATTTCCAGAGCAGCACGACCAGTTCAGCGGCGGAGCCCGCGAGCAGTACGCCGATGCCCCAGCGGATGGCGTCGTCCTTTCTCATGACTTCTGCCGAGTACAGCACGAAGATGATGACGCCGATGATGACCGCCGCAATCGGCAAGATCACATCCAGATTGTCCTTGAGGGTCTGCAGCGTTGTCCGGGCACGAACCAGGCCACCCAGGGACTGCGCAAAGGTAGCCTGATTGATGCCAGCCAGTAGGCAAAATGTCATCAGTCTGTCAATGAAACGTCGTGAATGTGTCTTGGGTTTGAAGCGTTGCAGTAGCGACATGGAAGGACTCCTGCCCCAGGAGCTGTGAGCGCTTTGGGGTGTGGGTGGAATGGAGCGAGATGGGTGTGATGCGGGCCAGTGAGCCCCGGAAGAGCCGTCAGGTGCTGGAGTCAGCGCCGAGGTCGGGATTGGTCTCTCCGTCGGTGCCCTTGTTAGTGTCGGCTGTTGGAGAGAAACCATCGACAGTCGGGTGGGATGTGAAGCCATCCGGGGTGCCTTCATGTTGGGCATCAGCCGCCGTGTGGTCTGCCTGATCAATGATGGGCTTCGCTTGCTCCGGCAGTTGCTTCAGCGCAGGCACCTGAATGCCCGCCTGGGCCAAGACCTTGCGAACATACCCGTTGACAAAGCCTCGACTGAAATTGCCCGTGTTGTAGCAAGACAGCGCGGCTCGCAGGGCTCGCTGCGGATCCTTGCGGGCGGCCAGAGCATGGGCATAGCAGACAGACAGCACGGTCTGGGACGCAGCCAGATTCTTGCAGGGATCAAAGACAGTTGTGCTGTCTAGCCCCAGCCATGCCCAATTACGGACATTGATCTGACCCAGCCCCGCATCGAAATCAACCCCTCGGGCGATCAGGCTTTGTGCTGCCTGTTGGGCTTGCTTCAGGTTGACCGGTTGATGAGACAACGAGTGGCCTTTGCGATTGACCCCGATGGAATACCGACGTGCGCCGGATTCATGGCGGATCAGGGCATCGAGCGTGATTGGGTGAATGTTCGGGGCGCAGGTCAAGGCTAGCGCAGCCAATTCAGCGATCATGGGCCGTCACCTCCAAAGGCCGCACTTCGTTGCCTGGGGTCGGACATCGAGAAGTTCCAGCCCAGGGCCCATTGGCCACTATGATCGGCGTCCCAGCGAGCCTGGGCGGCCTCGTAGTCTTCGGCCTTGACCCAGCGCCCGCCCATCACGGGCCTGCCCACATAGCGGACAGACAGTTCATAGGTCCAGTCGTGATCGTTGTAGGCCACGCACCAGGTCGGTAATTGGGTGAGCGTCACTGTGGGTAGCGCTTGAACCTCGTAGAGCGGCTCCTGAGTACCTGTGGCAGCGTCGTAGCGATAGCCACGCTTGCGCCATTTGTAGGCGGTATCGGCATAGCTGCGATTCAGGTAATCGGCATCGCACTTGCCTGCACCATGCGAGATAGCCTCCACCCGCTCGGTCATGCCGGGATCAGTTGCAGATGGGCACTGACCCAGGAATGAGCGGCGGGCGGCAACGGTCGCATCCCAGTCCAGGCCGTGGTGGTTGAATCGCTTGATGCCGAAATAGTGCTCCAGCGACGGGCTGCATTCTCCAGGCCGTAGACTGGAGGACAGGCACAGTGTGGCTTCGCAGGCCAGGCGCGGCGTGCCCGTCAGTAGACCCGTGGTGTCAGCAGCATGGGCGGCAGGGGTCAGAGCGCAGGCGAGCGCCAACGCCTCAGCCCGCAAAGCGGGAAGGATTTGCATGGAGAGTCTCCGGGGAAGGGAAAGAGAGAAAAGCAGGTGGCCGCAATTGGGCCGGGGATGGGTCAGCGCAAGCGCTGCAAGTTCTGTTGTGCCAGGTCGATTTGTTCGGGCTTGGCCATGACACGCACTAGATGAACGGTTTCCACAGCAGCCATGCGGGTGTCGCGTAGCTGGCCCAGGTCGGCCACGATCTTTCGCAGTAACGTCAACTCTTCCTGCAGTGTGTCGTCAGCCGCCAGGCGGCGACGGACATAGTTGGACAGTGACAGCCCCGACAGGGCGGCGGCCTCACCCAGGCGCGCAGCATGGGATGGGGTCACCCGGATGCGGATAACCTCGGAGAGGGGTTCGTTCATGATGGCTCCTCGGTGGGGTCAGCCCATACGGCGGGTGGGCGTTGGTGACCGTTTTGGTTACTGCCAAATCTGGAGTTGATCCCATTGCGGCGGAAAGCCCATGGCCCGAGTGGGCGGGCTGTGCTGCTCAAACAAGGCCTTTAGCCGACGCCTCCAACTGTGGCGCGGGGCTACGATGTCCATGCAATGCAGCAGGATCGTCAGTGTGTTGTATAGCCGGCGTGACCCTGGCTGGAATTGGTGTTGCAGACTCAGCGGTTTCGTCTTTGGAATTAGTGGAGTAACGGTGAATTCCCGGTTCCATAGGCGACCGTGGTGTGCACATGTGTTCCGTACCGTCGTTAAATGGTGTAGCCAGGAACCCAGAACCCTCTCATTGACGCCGTAGACGGAAGCGATGGCGCTGCGAGTTGGCATGGGCTTGAGATTGCCGTACCAGCGCGAGAGCAGTCCAAGCGACATGATCTCGCATACCGCCCAGGCGGGGGGTAGCTTCTCTGAGTACGTTTTCAGCAGATGTCTAATGAAAATTTCATCGGATCTTTGGACTTCCTTTTCGAGCTTAGCAAGATCAGATTCCCAGCGACCTCGGTTTGCTGCCAGGCCAGCATCCAGGTAGGCGTGGGGGCCGTGTCGGCGGGACATTTGATACGCCCATTGGCTTCGGATTGAAACCTCGATGCGTTCTATCGCGTCAAGTACCAACAGACGTAGATTGCGATCGAATAGGTATAGATTGAGGGCGTCTGCAAATCGGGTTCCGGGGACAAATGCGTGTGGCGCGTGGGTGGCCTCGAAGGGCAACCAGTAGGCGCTTAGCCTGTAGTAGTTCAGGTGCTGCAGGTAGAATTCTGCCGACGCACGATCATCGATACGCATCCCACGTCGTTCGAGGATGGCCACCTGCTCGGCATAGCTTGTCGCGGGCTTGGCAAAGGAGTGGTCGTGTTGGCGTGTCATTGCGAGCCCGTCCGTGTTCTACTTGTTGTTTCTCGGGCCAGAAATGAGTAACCCGCCGGTTTGAGGGTGCACTTTCGTACATAGCCTTGGCGGGTCTTGTCGCTGCCAATTATACACATCACGCGCGACGAAAGAAAGCTCAATTTGGGTCTCATACTCGGGTTCCTGCGGTTTTTTTCAACTGTATGATGTTGCTGATCGTGGGCGCGGAGGCTTGCGGGGATGGTGCCCCTGTCTCGCAGGCAACCAGAAACTCCGCCCACATAGCCAGCGCTTGCCGCCGTTCGGGGATTTCTTCACGGACATCGTAGATGGCCTCCATACCCTTGAGCGTATGGTTCAGTGCGATTTCCGAAATTTCTCTGGAAACGCCCATGTTCCGCAGGTGTCCCTTGGCGGTTGAGCGGGTGTCATGCGGCGTGAATTGGCGGATAGGAATGTCCTGTCGGTCAAAGGCACGTCTAAAGGCCGCCCAAAGGGTGGTGGCTCCCACATGGGTGTCTCCTTGTTGGTTGCGCCGCCGCCGTTCCTGGCGGGCGGGGAGCAGGTAGATGGATTCGCCGGACAGGTTGATCAGCATCTGAAACCATGAAGCGACGGTAGGGGCGATAGGAACGAGGAATCCTTTTCTCGTCTTGACCGACTCGTCGGGAATCCACCAGACCCTGCGATCCAGGAACAGGTGCTCCTTCTTGGCCCTAGCCAGTTCGATGCCACGTACGCAGGTGGCGAGCAAGATACGAAAGGCTAGTGCGTTCTCGATGCCGATGATGTCGATATCCGGCAGCAGGATTCTGAGCTCGTCTTCTTGCAACATGACGCGTTGGCGAACCTGAGGGCGTGGCCCCATAATGGCTGACAATCGGATGCCCGTGCAGGGGTTCGCTGGAATTAGAATTTGGCCGCAGGCGTGATCGAAGACCATAGATGTGGATGTCAGAATGCGCTTGCTGATGGTCCAGGTGCGGTTTGCCGCCACCAGCATTTCTACGATGTCTATCGCTGTAACGGTGGAGGCTGGACGGGAGCCAAGATGTGGCAGGACGACTTGTTCGTAGTCAGCCTTTCGGTATTCGATTGTTGTTGCTGCGTAGTGCGGCTCGACCAGAACCTTGTCCTGATAGTCCTGCACGAGTTCACGGATGGTCCAATCTAATCGAAATCGTGTTTTCTCGATCTGCTTGGCGATGACAGGATCGTCACCAGCATCAATGGCTGCACGGTGTTTCGCAGCGAGTGTCCTGGCGTCTCGCAATGAGATGTCGGGATAGTTGCCAATCGTGAGTTCGCGCCGCACGGCCTGGCCGTTGTGACGAGTGCCTAGGCGGTAGCGCAGTACCCATGTCGCAGTACCAGAACTGGAAAGGGTGAAAGTCAACCCGTCTCCATCTGAGCGGGCTACAGGTTTGCGTTGAGCCACCCAGTTGCGAAGCTGGATGTCGTTGAGTTTATTCGTTGATTTTGCCAAGACTGCCCCTGGCTAGGCGGTCCTGGGTAGCTAGCGTGTGGAATTGCCGCTAGCTACCCACCTAGCTACCCAGTGCGGGTGTGATGTCAGGGGACATCATGGCATGCTCAGAAACTGATATTCAAGACGTTATTGTGTGATATCAGCATGTTAGGAACGTATTGGTGCAACTTGAGACACTAATCCGAAGTGCAGGTGGCGAGTTTCATG